>Ga0307508_10001513_pt1 | contig 25952 bp, 27 predicted proteins | sample 9_EM_MG_FD_203089 | JGI IMG/M metagenome (GOLD analysis project Ga0307508, IMG submission 203089) | Populus trichocarpa ectomycorrhiza microbial communities from riparian zone in the Pacific Northwest, United States - 9_EM | ecosystem: Host-associated > Plants > Roots > Unclassified | place... | reverse complement strand
AGCTGGAGCAGCCCGTTGGCAATACTATTTTAATGAATCCCGGTCAGCAGCTTATTTTCCTGACCGGGGCCAATATGGCCGGTAAGTCTACCTTCCTGCGTTCGGTAAGCACAGCGGTATACCTGGCGCACATGGGCTTTCCGGTGGCCGCCGAATCGATGGAGTTTGCTGTTATGGATGGTATCTATACCACGATTAACCTGCCGGATAACCTGGGCATCGGGGCCAGCCATTTTTATGCGGAAGTGCTGCGGGTAAAGCAGGTAGCCACCGGGTTGGGCAGCGGGAAATCGCTGTTTGTCATTTTTGATGAGCTGTTCCGGGGCACCAATGTAAAGGACGCGCATGAGGCTACGATTGCCATTACCCGGGCCTTTGCGGGTAAGAAGACCAGCTTATTCATTATTTCCTCGCATATCGTGGAGGCCGGCGAAGCATTGAAGCAACGGCCCAATATCGGGTTCTTCTATCTTCCTACGCGCATGAATGGCCACCAGCCGGAATATACTTATACGTTGAAGCAGGGTATAACCGACGACCGTCATGGTATGATTATTATCAGAAACGAAGGCATACTCGACATACTCAAAAACGGGCAAAAGATAAGTCAATCACCCGCTAAAAAACAGCTACAATAACCATGAGCTTTAGCATAGATGCGCAAACACAGGAAGAGCTGAACCTGCTGGGCAAATTCAGGCAGGGTTCGGTATATAACCTGTTTAACCATGTGAAAACAAGGGGTGGAGAGCAGTTGCTGGACCGTATGTTTCGCATGCCGCTCGATAATGCCGGCGCTATCAACGGGCGCAGCGGTATATTCCGTTTTTTCCAGGAGTCGAAGCTGGTCTTTCCTTTTGATGTGCAGGAAATCAGCCAGGTGCGGGAGTACCTGGATACGGGAGCGGGAAGCAATGCCCTGGGCGTATTGGCCGGTACCCTTATAAAGAAATGGCTGGCCGGCCTGGCACGCGATGAGCGGTATAAGAAAAATGTGCAGGGATTACAGGCAACGATTATTACGTTGAACAAATGCTATTCTTTCCTGGAAACGATGCCATCGCCGGCAGGCGCCTTGTCTACCGATATACAGGTAATAAAGAAACTATTATCCGATAAACGGCTCGAAAGGCTGCGAAATATAGATATATATGGCGCTTTACCGGTAAAAACGCTGGCTTTTTACGATCACCTGCTGAAAGGCCGGCTGTATGAAGATATGGAGCGCATCCTGTCATTTATATATGAGCTGGATGTGTATATAGCGGTGAGCGGTGTGGCCTGTGCAAGGGGGTTCTCGTATGCCCGTGCATGGGAGCCGGAGAAAAATATCCTGTCGGCTACCGGTCTTGGCCATCCCGGTATAAGAGGCGCCGTAGGCAATACGATATCGCTGGGCGGCGATCGCAATGTGCTGTTCCTGACCGGGGCCAATATGGCGGGCAAGTCCACCTGGATGAAATCGGTGGGCATAGCGATGTACCTGTCGCATATGGGTTTCCCGGTAGCTGCCGCGACCATGGATTTTTCTGTGTGCGGGGGTCTTTATTCTTCGATTAATGTGGCGGATAATATCAGCCTGGGTTATAGTCATTTTTATGCAGAAGTGGTAAGGGTAAAGCAGGCGGCGGAAGCGGCCGCCGGCGGCAAAAGATTATTACTGATGTTCGACGAATTGTTTAAGGGCACCAATGTGAAAGACGCTTACGACGGTACGCTGGCGATAACGCAGGCGTTTTCGGAGTACAGGGGATGCCTGTTTATCATTTCGACCCATATTATCGAAGTGGGAGAGGCCCTGAAAGACAACAGTAATATTCATTTTGTTTATATGCCTACGGTCATGGAAGGAGCGCATCCGCGTTACACTTACCGGTTGGAGGAAGGAATTACAGCAGACCGCCAGGGGATGATGATTATACAAAACGAGGGTATCCTGGAGCTGATAGGGGAGTGAAAGCAGGAAAGCCTGCAAAACTTGCTTTGCAGGCTTTCTTGTTGTCAGGAAGCGATGCCCTTGGTAAACGAAATACTTTCAATCCAGGCTTTAACTGCTTCAATATTCTTATTCATCTTTTTTGACAATTTCTCTAAGAGTTTTTTTTCCTGCCCGGGTTCATAAACAAGATCGGCATCTGTAATTTCTGGATACACTTCCTTTATTCTTTCTTTTACTTCTTCCCAGGGTGCTTCTAATTTTAATTGATAGTTATTCATAGCGCTTTATTTTAAAAATGAGGAAATCCGGAAGCCCTGTAAAGTTACTGAGATATCAGGAAATAGGCTGGCTACCTGCGGGCAAACAACACAGCTTTTGGGCATTCTTTTCTACCTTTTTATTGAAAATCAATTAATTAACAGCCATGGCTTGCCATAGCTACCTCTGAACCTTTTACCAAAGCATTATCTGTTTTTTCTAACGACCTTCGCCGCATAAATACAAATGCTATGAAAAGTATAAAGGTGATCATTACCGGCGCTACAGGCATGGTGGGCGAAGGTGTTTTATTAGCGTGCCTGCAAAATCCCAAAGTAAGTGAAGTGCTCATCATAAACCGCAGGCAGTATGCATTACAGCACCCCAAACTAAAGGAATTGATTGTGCCTGATTTCTTTCAGCTAACCCGGTTTGCAGGCGATATAAAAGGTTATGATGCCTGTTTTTTCTGCGCAGGTGTCAGCTCTGTGGGTATGAAGGAAGATAAGTACACACATCTTACTTACGATACTACCCTGGCTTTCGCAAAAGCGCTGCTTGAAGTGGGCAGTAATATGGTTTTTACGTATGTATCCGGCAGCCATACCGACAGCACCGAAAAAGGTAGATTGATGTGGGCACGGGTAAAAGGCAGAACAGAAAACGATTTGATGAAGCTGCCTTTTAAAGCGGCGTATAATTTTAGGCCGGGCGTCATGTTACCTTTTCCTGGTCAGAAAAACTGGAAATCCGTTTACAGGTTTTTTGCTAAAATTATTAAAGTTGTTTCGCCCAAAAAAGTGCTTTCCATGGAGGATGTAGGGAAGGCTATGATCAATGCTGTAACAAATGGTTATGCGAAACACGTACTGGAAATACCTGACATTCAGCAACTGGCAAAAGTATAGTATTCTATGAAGCGCCTATACTCCTTATCATCCACCAATTGCATCAACATTTGGACATTCAGGTAGACCTGCCGAAGTTTGCTTCATTCTTCAAACATTTTTCAAGTCGTTCAACTATTCCTTTTTATCGTATTGCCCGGATAACGGGGAGGGCAATTGACGGCCATACCCGTCCGGGCTGCCGTATTCTCAGCAAATCTACTAAATAATTTAGTAATTTTGTAGGGATGTATATAAGTTTTTGTCCCCCGTGAAACCCCTGTCGTTCCTATATCCTAAACAGCAGATAGGCTCAGATTAGTAAATTTTGCTAAAAAATGTATCACTAAAAGGACATTTAAATACAGACACTTTATTGCAGTTCTTGTTTTGAGGGTTGTACAGGAAGTGGGTTTATTCTTAATTTGTTTTATGAAAAAGGCAAGTAAAGGCCAGCAGCTTATCGCTAAAGAATTACCTGACGCTGAAATGGACAAACTTTTATTGGAAATCGGCAAACAGCTCAAAGTCATGAGAGATGGCCGCACCACGCTGGAAAGATTTGCGTACGAAATTAATATTTCCAGGTCGCAAATGAGCAAATACGAAGGGGGTGGCGATATGCGCTTAAGCACATTCCTGAGACTACTGCACGGATTGGATACCACCGGCGAGGTTTTTTTTAAAGAATTACAGAAGAAGAATAGGTAATCGTTATGGTAAAAAATTTTGTAGACATGATGGAGTATGATTCTGATAAGGATATTTTCAGTTTCCCCTTGGCTATCAATCTCCAGGGCGAAGAGCTTTGGCTCATGGTCCAGGCAGACGTTTTTACCGGCGGCAAGTTTTACATTGTTCGGGGAAAAGGCATAGCACCGCTGCATATTATGGGTGTTTTGGGGGATGATGGGGAAAATGGGAAATTAGATTTTACGGTAATGAATGACGATACTTCCAGTGATGCTTTTGTAGCAGCCGTACTGCACGCCCTCCGGCAATCGTTGGATAACGATAACCTGCCGAACGAAGAAGTGCCGGATGGTTTGCCGTTTGAATAAAGATGTTGTTAAAGACTTTTGAATGTACCACGCCTGGTGCTTTTTTTTCAATATTCTATGCTAATATATTTAGTTATTTATTTGTCTTGACAGTATCGCCTTAGCCATAAGGCGGCGTGCTCGCTCAGGTTAATCATGAGATAAAATAATGCAGTGTATGAAATACAGCCAAAATGGCTGGGTGGCTTTCCATGCCCAGCCTCAACAGTCGTCCGGTCCCGCGCAGAAGCAGGTCGCCACCATTGGTGTAGCCCGTAAAACAGTGGCCGCAGGTTTTCCCAGCCCGGCCCTGGATTATAAAGAAGATCGTATTGATCTTACCAAAACATTTGTGCCGCATCCCCTGACCACATTCCTGTTTCAATGCGAGGGCGATAGCATGATCAATGCGTTTATACCACGCCGTGCCTGGTTATTGGTGGATCGATCCCTCACGCCCGAAAACGGCGATATCATTGTAGGTATTCTCAATGGCCATATGATCGTTAAATTCCTTAAAAAGAACGATTACAAATGCTGGCTTATACCAGCTAACAGCAAGTATCCCGATATAGAAATTACGCCTGAAATTGATTTCTGTGTCTGGGGCGTAGTCACCAATGTTATCACCAGCAAAGAAGTGTTAAAATCATGTATGCGTTAGTGGACTGCAATAATTTCTATTGTTCCTGTGAGCGGGTTTTCGCCCCTCACCTGCAAAAGCGGCCCGTGCTGGTATTGAGCAACAATGATGGATGCGTTGTTGCCCGCAGCGAAGAGGTGAAGGCGCTGGGTATTGAAATGGGCACGCCCGCTTTTCAGTTGGAGCCGCAAATAAAAAAACACGGCATTGCCGTATTCAGCTCGAATTATACGCTCTACGGCGATATGAGCGAGAGGATAATGAAACTGCTGTCTACTTTTGTTCCCTGCCAGGAAATCTATTCCATTGATGAAAGTTTCCTCGATCTGCATTCCATGCCCTATACTGATTTGCTGAAACTGGGTGTCACTATACGGCAAACCATCGGCCAGTACACGGGTATCCCCGTTACCCTGGGCATTGCCGCCACTAAAGCGCTGGCCAAAATGGCCAATCGCTATGCCAAGAAAAACCAGCGCGATACGGGCGTATTCTGGGCCGCCAATGACCAATTGGTGCAACGGATGCTTCATTACACGCAAGTGGAGGATATCTGGGGCGTGGGCCCCAGGTATGCGGCGCTCCTGAAACAGAAAGGCTTTCGTACCGCCGCCGACTTTGTCAAAGCGCCGGACGATTGGGTACGCAAAAACATGAGTGTTGTGGGGCTCCGCCTCCTGTATGAACTGCGCGGTATCCCAAGCATTGAATGGGAGCCGGAGGTGAAACCAAAGAAGAACATTTGCACCTCCCGCAGCTTTGGCAACATGCTTACCACCAAAGAAGATATGGCTGCTGCGCTTGCTGACTATGCTACAAACTGTGCGTTGAAACTACGCAGCCAGCATTCATGCTGTAAAAGTTTGCAGATGTTTGTACAAACCCACCCACACCGTACCGACCTGCCGCAATATGGGGCCGGCATTGTGCTGGACCTGGACACACCTGCCAATGACACGCCGACGCTTGTGAAATATGCGCTGAAGGGCCTGGACCTGATTTACAAGCCGGGCTATTGGTTCAAGAGATGTGGGATAGCGGCGCTTGACCTTGTTCCGGAAACCATGGTGCAGACCAATATATTTACCGGTACCACCAACACCAAATCCCGCCGGCTTATGGAAGCAATGGACAACATTAACCAGCTAATCGGCAAAAATACGGTACGGCTCGCTGTGCAGGGCTATGAACAAAAGCACCGGTTGCGGGCAGCGCATTTATCGCCCTGCTACACCACCCGGATAAGTGACGTTTGCAAAATCAACATCGATGCTACACATTTTTGAGCCATTTAAGCCAATATACCTGCCCGGGCTGATAAAACAAAACCGCTTTTATCTTGTATCCCAAAGCTATCACCGGCACCTGGGCAATATACCAACGGCTGAACCCCGGCCCGGCCTGTTGATTTCCTGCTACGAGGATGTAAACATGGCTAAAACGCATGTTCAGGCATTGACAAACGACCCATTCGCCGCCATTATCGACCTGCAAAGGCCTGTGCACAGCGCCAAAATGCAGGATCTGCTTAGCGGCAACAGTAAGTACCAGGTTTTTATGGCAGTCATCAAAAACAACACCGGCGTTGCGGAGCGGGTAAACCGGCTGTACCGGGCGCATATGAAACGTTACATAGAAGCCAATACCGATTGGCGTATCAGCGCTGGTACTGTTCTGCAGCCGCATCTTCACCTGGTTTTTGGCGAACTTTTTATAACGCTCAAATACGGCAATAAAATAGTAAGGGTAAAATTAGAAGAGATTGAAAATGCTTAATCCGGGTTCGCTTCTCCAAGGGCCGGCAGCTTTTCCCATTCCCAATATTCGTTCTTAGGTTTTCCATCCGGTCGCTCTTTAGGACTGCGGATAGTAAACACGGGGTGATAGTCTAATGCCCCGGATGGCATTTCATAGTTGAGGATAGCGGTGTAACGCTCCGGCGACAAATCTTCATCCAGCCATTCGCGTGATAATTCAAAAGGCAGGAATAATGGCATCCGGCCTTTATTGTCGCCATCATTATGTATCTGCCGCATTATTTCGTTGGCGGAACGGGTTATCAGGGTGTAGGTATAGCGTTTTATCAGCTCACCCGTTTCAAGGTCAGGAAGCTCGACGGCAGAATATAAACCAGGCAAAAAGAACATGGGCTGTTCCCCGGGACGGATAAAATAAGGAACTTTTTTCTTCCATCCTTTTATGGCGCGGTGCTCATATATGCCGCTTACCGGTATCAGGCACCGGCGGTTGCGGATTTTATACCAGTAGCTTTTTTCATCACCCAGTATGCGCTCACTGCGTGCGTTCAGCATCGTATTGCGTTGGCGAAAGAATTGTTTTTCATCCTTTACGTAAAAAGGTATGCAACCCCATTCCATCAAATTACAGTGAAGCTGCTGGTCTTCCCGGTGGCGATAAATGATAGGATGATTACCATAAGCATGTCCCATGATATGAATGGCCGATTCAAAATCAATACTTATCTGGCTGTCAAATACCAGGTCAGGAAAATAATCGCTTAGTTGTGCGAGCTTTACGGTAAAAGAAACGTCGTAACACATATGCTCATGCTGTTTCGATGTCTTCAAATTTAACACGAATTGCCTGATTATCATATTTCAGGATAATAAATAATTCGCCAAAAATCAGCTCAACGGAGGGGTGCAGGGTCGTTTCCCGGCTGATGCGCCAGTTGGTATTCTGTTCGATGAAACTTTTTATATTAGGCTTATACACGGCGTTTATTTTTTCCTCCAGCTCTTTAACGCTTTTTACCACCGCCCAAAATACATGAAACCGTGAGCCTGCATCCAACAGCTCCATCAGCTTTGCCTGGTGGGGTGGATGCTGCAAATGGAGAATAGCCGCATATTTATCCTTGTGCAGGGCCTCCAGGTGGGTTTTTGCTTCGTTTGCATCGGCGTAGTCTGTCAGCAGCAGGCTTTCTTTGGGCGCTTCCGAATGGTCAGGATACCGGGTATACGTTTGAGACACCAGGTAATATTTCCCCCATTCCATCAGTTTTGGAATATAGACAGCTTTGAAACGCCCGAAGGGTTGTAACATGCTCAGTTCACTTTTAAGATTTGTTCAAAATTAGTAATATGGCGGGCTGTAGGTTACAATTTTCGAACTTGTTTAGAGCAGATTTGGGTAAAATAGGAGATTTTCTATATAAGTATACAACCGAATCTATGACATTGGAATCGACGCCAAAGTAAGGGCCGTTTTTTCTTCGGTTAAATTTGCCCGTTATAATTGGGGTCAAATTCCACAATCCATTCAATGCCATATTTGTCTCTAAACATTCCGGCGTATGTACCCCAGGGACTGTCGCCAATGGGCCCTTCAATGTCTCCACCTGCTGATAGTCCGTTAAATATTTTGTCCGCTTCTTCACGGCTTTCAGCGCTCACTACTATTTTGGATCTGTTTTCGTTCTCGTTTACCCGCCCCATAAATTCGGGAACGTCATTGGCCATTAACACATTGTGCTTGCCAATGGGCAAAGCAATGGTCATTATCTTATTTGCTTCATTTTCTGCTACCGGAAATTCAGCGTCCGACAGGTCGCCGAAGCGAATGATCTTTGCGAATTCGCCACCAAAAACTGATTTGTAAAAAGTGAATGCTTCTTCAGCATTTCCGTTGAAGTTAATCCAGGGGTTAATTGTTCTCATGATTTTTATTTTTAAATGTGATTATAAATTTTCCTTTTATTGTTTTTCCGATAAGGTTGATAACAGATTTTCCAGGTTTGTTAATGTCATGGTAAAGCCTATCCTGAAACCCTCCAATAATTTTTCCATTCGTTCAAACGATTCATTAAAAATGGTAATATTCACTTTAGTCCTGCCATTTTCTTCGCTGAAAGTGTAATCCCATTCAGAACCCGGCAATTCCCGGTTTTTGTTTTTGTCTGCAAAAGAATTATACATTTTAAAATTGGTTTTCGGGGTAATGGAAGTATATTCCTGAACCGCCCAACGCTCTTGTCCGTCTGGGCTTATCATCGCATAAAATCTCCGCCCCCCGACTTTGAAATCCATATATTTGGTTTTGGCACGCATAGGTGCAGGTGCTCCCCATTGGTCCAGTAGCTCTTGTTTGGTAAAGGCATCCCATACCAAAGAGAGTTCGGCATTAAATTCCCTGGTTATAAATACCGTTTTCGCTGCTTTGTCAACGTTGAAATCAAATAGCAAATCGTTGTTCATTTTTTCTGTTCTTTAATTGTTGATAATAGTACGTCAAGCTGGTTAAATTGAGTTTCCCAGTTTTTCCTGAATTGGGCTAACCAGTTATCAAATTCCTGCATTTTTTTTGCATTGAAATGATAATAAATTTCTCTGCCCGATTGCTCAGGTTTAATCAATTCGCATTCGTGTAATACTTTAATATGTTTTGATACTGCCTGCCGGCTCATATCAAATTTATCCGCCATTGCATTTGGTGTTAATGCCTGGATAGCGACTAACGTTAAAATAGCCCTGCGTGTTGGGTCTGATATCGCCTGGAATATATCTTGTTTCATTTTGAAAGGTTTATTTAAGCAACCTACGGGTTGCAAATATATATGCAACTTTTTAGTTGCGCAAATATATTTTGCATTTTTTTTCGCGGTATAATGATGAAGATTAGTGGTAATTGTGATATTCGTTACAATAACTGACCAAACCGGCCTACTTTATATTAAGAAGGGATTCGAACTTGCAAACCTTAGTACTGGTCTTATTTTCAAGTGATTATGTTGAATTTATATATAGGTTATTTATAAACAGAAGATAATTCAAAAAGAAATAGCCTGCTAAAATCAATGCTTTAGCAGGCTATTGTATGTCAATGCGGAGAGAGGGATGACCTGCGGTGATCCCCGGGTGGGGAGACCCAAAACAAAATAAGGATTGCCCCCTGTCGGGGGCAATCCTTATTTTGTTTTGCGGAGAGAGAGGGATTCGAACCCCCGGAAGCTTTCACTTCAACGGTTTTCAAGACCGCCGCATTCGACCGCTCTGCCATCTCTCCGGCGCAAAAATAGGGTTGCAGGTGTATTTAACAAAATGTTTCTGCCAACCCGCGCCGGTCGATGGTTTGGTGGCTTAATACCTCCATTTATTCCCTAAAAACAGCCTTACGCCCATCTCAATTTCAATGCCGTTGGCTTTTTGTTTGATACCGGTATCGGTGTCTTTATACGTATTCCATTCGTACCCGATTTTGGGGGTAAAAGCCAGGCGTTTGCCAAAGAAATTATTATAACCCACCAGGGCGTAATATTTTACAATATTGGTCTTGTCGAAGCTGGAGCTGCTGCCGTTATGGACGGTGGTTTTTTCGGAACCGAAGCCCACGCCCGCCTGCAGAAAGGAATTGTTCCAGCCATTGTCCACGGGAAGGTTGAGCGTTACCATCGGTGTTATCATCCAGTCGCTGCCGGTGACTTTATAATTACTGTTTTTATCCTTTTGGCTGCTTCCACCCAGCTCCAGGCTGCCGCCTATGGCAATATTGCGGAGCGCATAGTAACTATAGCCGAATTTCACCGATTCACTGGAATAGTTCTCCTCTTGCGTGCTGCTGCTGCCGCTGTAAGTTGTTTTTTCGGTGCCGAAGCCAAAGCGCCCGCGGGAAGTGAAATCGATAAAGCCCGTACCCGGCTGGTAAATATTCTTCGACAGGCTAAAGCCGTGATGACTGTCGCACATATAATCGGGGCAGCCCATATACGCTTCAAGGCTCAGGCCAAAGCGCAGGCCATTGTCTTTTTCGGCGCCGCCGTCAAATGAGGTATGACAGTAATCATACGAAAGCTGCGGCGTGAGGTAGATAGGGCCTTTGTCGAATAAGCGGATAGGCGCTCCTACGGCTATTTTATAGCCAAACAGGTTGTCGGTGCTGCTATTGCTCACGCTGCCCGCTTTATAGCTGGTATGCTCGCCGCCCACACCTATCGATAGCTTGCCGTATAAATTAAAGTTCTGGCTAAGGGGCCGGCCATACATAATATCACCATAAACCATCCAGCGGCTGCTGGTATTATCTGTCGTATAATGGCTGCCCTGCCACATGGCGTCCAGCTCCAGCCCCACGCCAAGACCCTGTTTCACAAAATAATTGGCGCCGAGGTTAAAGCCAAGCTCGTTCTGGTGCCCCAGCTCCTGGCCGCTCTGCGAATACTTCATATAGCTGTATGCTACATTCCGGCGGAGCTGGTACTGCCAGTTGCCGCGGGCAAAAGGAATATTACCGAGGTCTTTGGAACTAACGGCAGTCACGGAGCTGACCGTCTTTTTTTCAATGGGATCGGATTGTGCGGAAACAAAAATGGCGGGTGTTAGCAAACCGGCAATCATGTGCATGACATACTGTACTTTCATACCAATGAATTTAATGTTTAATGAAAGATGGTGTTTAAACGCTCAGCATAGGGACAGCCGTGGTGGAGAGGTAGCGGATAGGAAAGGCGCTGCGTTAGTAAATTGCTTGTAATTAAGTAATTAAATGTATGAGTTTTTAATATAGGCTAAAGCCGGATGGACAGACCCCGATTTTGGCAGGTCAAAGGCAATTTAATGGCGGCCGGGCAACCCTTTGTTTGCCACCTGCATTTATATCAGTACAAGACTATTTTTTCTGCATGGAGTTATCAGAACTGGTAAAAGAAGCAAAACATGGCAGCGCCGCAGCGCAGAAATGCCTGTTTGATATGCTGTCCGGCAGGATGCTGCTGCTTTGCCGCCGCTATGTAAAAAATGAAGAGAATGCCGAAGAAGTATTGCTGGATGGATTTTATAAGTTCTTTAAAGGCCTGGCTGCTTTTACCTGGGAGGGGGATGCGCCGCTGTATGCATGGCTGAAAAGGATTATGATCAACGAATGCCTGATGCTGCTACGCAAAAAGAATGTATTTACCATCGCCACCGAACTGGCGGAAGGGGAGATGGCGCTGGACGAGGATGCGCTGGATAAACTATCTGCGGGAGAGATTTTCCGGATGGTAACACAATTGCCGGTGGGCTATCGTACGGTATTCAACCTGTATGCCATTGAAGGCCTGGGCCACAAAGAGATCGCGGTATTGCTGGATATTACGGAAGGCACTTCCAAATCACAGCTCAGTAAAGCGAGATCATTATTACAAAAAATGTTATTACAAAAAGGGACAGTATATGTTAAACGAAAAACGAACTGAGGACGGAGGCTGGAAGGACAGGCTGGACCGGTTCGACGATGTACCCGGCGAGCCCTGGACAAATAAAAATGCTTCATGGGACAAGCTGCATGCCCGCCTGCATAAAAAGCAGGGGCGCAAAAAGACGCCCTGGTGGTGGCTGGCGGCTGCGGCAGTATTGCTGTTGTTTGTTTCGGGTACTTTGTTGCTTATGAAGCACGCAGCGCCTAAAGACCTGGCGAAAAATAAACCCACGCATGCTGCTCCCGCCAGGCCGGCGCCACCCGAAAGCCTGCTGGTAATAAAAAACAACCCGGCCCGCCCCGCCGGCCACACGATAATAAGCCGCCTGCACAGGCAGCCAAAAACACCGTCACTGCCGGGTGGTATTCCTGCGGATACCGCGGCAACGCCACAGATCAGCATAATACCGGTGATAACAGATACGCCCTTGCTTAACCAGGTAGCGATGCAGCCAAAAAAGAAATTACAGGTGGTGCATATCAATGAACTGGACAACCCGGGCCAGGAGGGGACGCAATGGACCAGCAGTCCTTCGTATTCGCCTAAGCGCTTTTTCCGGTTATTACTTATCAATACAGAAACTTCTTCCAGCGCCGCTTCCCAAAAACAGGACGCCGGCAACAACAGGTTTACTATTAAAACCCCCATAAAAAACTAAGACCAATGAAAAGAATGATGTGGCTGCTGGTGCTCGGTATGAGCGCCGGGGCGGTAGCTTTTGCCCAGGATGAGCGGCCTCTAAGCAATACGGACAAAGCCTTTGAATCGCCGGCCAAATCCGTCACAACGCGCATACAGGTAGATCTTGGAAAAGGTAATAAAATGCAGATAGAGGTATGCTTTGACCGCGACCTGGACTATGCCCGTAACCTCGATTCGCTGGTGCGTGTATTTATGCACGATATAACAGCTTTTAAAGATTCCCTGTCAGACGAGCTGGCGGTGAAGCGGATTGATTACAAAATAACGGCGCCGGATAAAAAGCAGGTAAGGATAGTAAAATATCCCTCTGCCGGCAATAGTTTTCTGCTTGCCAACGGGCAAGTGTCCGCTTTAAAGCTCGAACAGGACACCATTAATATGATCCTGGTGGATGAAAAACCGGCCCTGGACCGGCCGGGAGACGTTATCGTATGGAAGGATTACTGCCGGATAAGCTTTTTTTTAAACCGGCTGGAGGAACTACCCGAAATACTGACGGCAAACAACCTGAATGATAAGATAAAGGCATTGAGGGCAAAATATGTAAACTGGTATAAGGAAAAGAGTGTATGGTACCTGAAAGCGGATAAAACCATCTCTGCAAAACGGTCAGGTGGTTATATCATGGATGGAGGCGATTACCTGAGCTTTCGTACCGATGTGGGCCTCCAGAATTATAAGAATTATTTTGTGCCCGGCTTCAGGCTGGGTGTGAAGCTGGCGCTGAATAATTCCCAGACCCTTATCGACAAATCACCCCGGCAATACCGGGTATCTTTTAGCTGGGAGCCCCATTTTATTTTCCAGAACGTACAGGGAAAGCTGCAGGCATTCCGCAATGATTTTCTCGACCTCAGTTTTGGCTTTGGTCCCAAGGGCCCCGAGACGGAAACAAAATCGGAGATTACCCAGTTCTCGCTGGGCTGGCTGGTGTACAGGCAGGGCGATTATTTTGAAAAGAACACTTTCCGGTTCGGCATGGGCCGGGTATCATTGGCCAATAACAAGGTATTTATAGAGCCGGGCATGTATTTCAATAACTTTTTCAGGGGGGTAACGCCTACCGTGCGCGTTAGTTTTTAACGAAATGAGGTTGAAAAAGGGAGGGCGCTGCCCTGTTTTTCTTTGCGTGGTTCTTTCTTTTGTTGCGCCAGATCATAAAGCCGGTCACGGGCAGGCTGGCGGCAACCAGGGCAGCAAAAAACACGAGTATCCTTCCGGGCCAGCCGGCGATGGCGCCCACATGAATGTCGTAGTTCATGCGTTTTATTTTATCCGCCACCGTATGGGCATCGGCATAACGTCCCCATCCATAGGCGCCGGCAAATTCCCTCGCCGTATATTGATCGAAATAGCGATTATCGTCTTTGTAATACGTGCCTTCTTCGGGCGTGGCCCGCAGGGTGATGGGAGCGGAGGCCGTTTGCGGCAGCTGGATGCCGGCAGCCACATAGCGGCCTCCCATATCGGCCTGCAACGACAGCCATACCTTATCGATGGCGACGGTAGCCGCGCCGGTTTTTGCCAGCGTGGTATCGGAAAGCGGCGGCTGTTCTTTCAGGATAGAATGCTTTGCGCCGGTGATGGCGTAAACGCCTTTGGCAAACCAGTCGAAACTCCATATAAGGCCCGTAATAGCCACAAACAAGGTTATCCAGGTAGCATAAAAACCCAGCACATTGTGCAGATCGTAATTAAGCCGTTTCGGCGAAGCGCCCCATTTAACCGAAAACCGTTGTTTGCGCGCGGCCTTGTTGCGCGGCCACCAGAGGATGATGCCGCTGATGAGCATGACCAGGAAGATAAGGGTGCACCAGTGCACAATATCGGCGCCGTAAGGGATCAGCAGGCTGATGTGCAGGTACAGGACAACTGTAAAAAACTCTTTGCGCATGTTTTGTACCCGCAGTACCCGGCCGTTGTAGGGATTGATGAAAACTGAATAGTAATAGCCGCCTTCGCCATAGAAAAGCACATAGGCTGCTTTGCCGGGCGAACCATAGTATACATATTGCGCGGGCTTGCCGGGCAGCTGCTTTTCGGCAATGACTTTGAGCTGCGAGGGCGGCAGAACCGGTTGCTGCTGCGGTGTTACGGAGCGCCAGGACTGCGTGGCGTTTTGTATCTCGGGCGCGAAGCAATAGATAGCGCCGGTCAGGGATATGATAAGCACCACCAGCCCGGTGATTAAACCAAGCCAAAGGTGAACGGTAAGGACGATTTTCTTAAAACGTTGTTTGGATGTCATCAATAAGGCAAAGCTACCGGTAAAGGGCAAGAGCCGTTTGCAAAAACAGAAAAACCGTTTACGCAAAGAGGAATAGTGAATGGTGGCCACTCGCTGTTACATCATTTTCCGCCGTATTTTTCTTTGTATTTCTTCGGTGCAGTGAGAAATAAACTGGTCGGTTATTTGCTCGAGCTGGCCGATATCGATGGGCTTGGTGATAAAGCCTGCCTTGTTGCGCAGCGCAAAATTCCTGTCGTGGTGCATGGAGGATGTGGTAAACAGCACCACGGGCACCGTGTCGAAGCGCTCCATCTGGCGAAGCTGTTCGAGCGTTTCCCTGCCGTTGAGCAGGGGCATATTGATATCGATGATAATAAGACAAGGGGTGGGATCGAGCTGGGGCAGGTTCCTGAGATGCGAAAGCAGGGTCATGCCGTCGGGAAAAGTAGTTACCTCTACGTGATGATTGTAGGGTTTAAATGCCTCGGTTACCAGCTCCCTGTCTTCGGGGTCATCGTCCGCATATAATACAATACTTTTCGGCTCAATCGATTGGGTCATATGTTGTGGCTTGGGTGGCGTGGCGCAAATTTAATATAAAGACCTGTGTTAACGGCAAGACCTGCTTAAAATCCCACCAAATTTTCAATCGCAATATCATCCAGGTAGGGGTCGAGCAGGAAAGTGGAGGCAAAAGCCCTGATGCGCCGGATATGGTACCGGTATTTATGGTAACAAATTTCCACATAAAAACCGTGGAGCTGATAAAGCACCAGCGTAGCGCCGTCTTCTTTTCGTTTACCCAGGTAAACGCCTTCCTGGTAAACAAGGTTTACCCGGGCGCGCTCATCGAGTACACCGAAGTCATACAAGGTCATAAAAGGTACCTCCCTTGTATATGTACAGCAAATTTTGTGCATGTATAATAACCACAGGAGGTGTTAGAAAAATAAGGCTTCATATCCGGATTGATAAAGTGCAAATGTAGGGATCCCGGCCAAGATACCCAACTACAGCGTAGCTGACCCCGGTTACCTGACTTCGATTTTTGTTTCGCTGACAGAAACCCCTTTTGCATTATACACCGCCAGGTGGTACATGCCTGCGGCCAGTCTGCCCGCATTGATGGGCACGATTTGCCTGTAGGCGCTGAGCGTAGCCCGGGTATGCTGCACCTGCTGGCCCATGGTATTGTATAATATAAACGAGTAGGCGCCGGGTGTTATGCCGCTCAGCTCCACGTTGAGCATATCGTGTACAGGATTGGGCCAGGCAGATACCAGCAGGTTGTCTTTTCTTTTGAGCAGTACCACCGTGGTATATTCTTTGGTGCCGTCAATATTTTCGATGGCAAGGCGGTAATAATTATCGCCCATAAAAGGCTGCGCGTCTTTAAATGTGCCGTTGGCCGATATGGATGCGGCAGGAATACTGCCGATGGCATTGAAGGTTTGGCCGTCGCCGCTTTTCTCCACCACAATTTGTTGTACGTTGTAAAACTGGTCGAAGCTCCAGTACAGCTGGTTGTAGTTGCTGAAGACAGCGCCGGTAAAATCGTGCAGCTTGACCGGCAGGGACGCGCCGGCAAACGTGAGGCTGAACGAGGATTTGGTATTTTGTATGCCGTCGACCATCAGCAGGTATCTGGTACTGGCGGCCAGGCCGGTCAGGTTGACGACACCGTTGGCGTTAAAGGTGTTGCATTGTACCGGCGTAGGATACGATTGCCCGGTGGGGCAGGCGCTTACCTGGTACAGCGACACTTCCACGCCGGCAAAGCTGCAGGAAGCCTGTGCGGCCGGTGTGGTGGCGTAACCGGATACCGTAATTGAAACAGTACCTGCACCAGCTGTTTTAAAAGCATAAAAAGCGTTATTGGTAATAGCGGCGCCCGTGCCGGTACAGGTAAGCGCGGTATACTGCGGATCGGTAAGCCGGTCGCTCGTCGTATGTGCGAGGTCGAACGCTACGACAGTGCCGTTGACCAGCGCGCTGGAAGGAAAGCTGGCGGGGCATTCGTCTTTCGAATCGACGGTCGTGGAGAGCGGCGTCATTTCGGTAAATGCGCAGCCATAGTTGTTGCCCTGTGGTGCAATGGTATACAGTGCGCCCTGGTAAGCCGAATAATCGGGGCTGCTTCTTTTTACACCGTTCACGATGCTAAAGTTCATCAGCTTGCCGGGATTAATGGCAGCAAAACCGCCGCTGCCCGGATTCTGGTAACTGTCGTTAATATGCCCCAGGTTAAGGGCATGGCCCAGTTCATGCAGTAACACTGTTTCGAGGTCTATTTCGGTGGTGCTGGAAGATAAAGGCGGGCAGGGACCGAGGGTAAAGCTGGTGGATCCTGTTGACACGGCATTATTACGGATAACGATATCGATACCGGTTTTTAACGTTTCAAAAGCCGCCCCGCAACTCCCGTTAAAAGAATAGCATACGGCCAATGTGCCGGACCCCAATGCCGGTACGCCGGTATTGGTATTGTCGAACATGACGGTTCCATTTCCATTGACGACCTGGTTGGTAGTGGTATTGGGCGTGCCTTCGATGAAATTGACGCCTGCGAGCTCTTTCCAGGTAGCGAGGGCGCGCTGGAAGGTGGCTTTTTCGGGGGCGGTGCTCAAATCCAGGCCGCCGCCTGCCGTACTGGTACTATAGAAAAGGCTGTAACCGCCGCTTCCGTTCCAATCCAGGAGGTTCGATTCTTTGGTAGCACCGGAGATGGTGGCGCTGAGAATAGAATACCACACATTGAGCGCGGTGGCTGAAGTGACGGTATTGCCTGCATCGTCGGTTACTATAATATTACCGGTGCCTGCACTGGTGGGCACCCGCACCTGGATGGACGTGCTGCTCCAGGAAACCATAAGCGGGTTGTTATAAGCCACTTTAAAGGGAGTGCCGCCGGTGCCGTCATCGGGATTGTCGAACGATACGCCCGCGCTGCCGCTGGCCGTGCCAAACCCGCTGCCGGTAATGGTGAGCAAATTATTGGTGGGGTCAAGCGTAGCGCCCGCATTGACCGTAGCAGGTGAAAAAGAGGTAATGACAGGCGCATTTACCTGTGCTTCCCGCGCTGCCGCAAAAGCCGATAAGCGGAAAGAAGGTTTTTTATTGACCAGCGTTCTGCCGGTCATCTTTTGAATAGTTGAATACAGTTCCGTTTCTATCCGCTCAAACCGGGCAAAAGGCGCATTGGCGGTTTGGGCCTTTAAATCATATTTCAGCACTCCCTGGGCGCTGCTGTACACATCGTATAATACATTGGCCGTACGCGGGGCCCTGAGACGCAATTCATTGGGGAAACAAAAGAAAATGCCGGTATCATCCTTGCAAAGGGATAAAAGTTCGCTTACACTCACATTCTGACCACCAACGGTGCCACCCTGCGTCATTACTTCAATAGTGTCTTTGAGCAGTGAGCCCTTGAATACTTTATATACTTCCACCTTGTTGGAGGTAAATATCATCGTGTGCTGTGAATTCCAGAAAGATTCCTGGCTAAGAACCCTGCCTTCCGCAACAAGAGAGGACTGTTGAATTTTCTGTTCCATGGACACCGGGTACAGTACCTGCGACCGGCTGTGGAGAATGCTGCACAAAAGGGTGCTGAGAAAAGTGGCTTTTCTGATAGTGGATGTTGGGTTCATACGGGAATACCTATATTTTCGGAGCCAATATAATGAAATGGCCGATTCCCGTGCTATAAAGTTTATTGTGTTACAATCAGATAAAATCTGGCGCGGAAGCGAATTTCTCATAAAGTTATGCATGGCAGTAGCTTAATAATGTCGATGAATAGCCAAACCGGGTGCAATATATTCTTCTAAAACATGTGTATTTAAATAATGGATAATTGCCCGGCTAACATTATCTTAGCTAACATAAATAAGCGTGCCGTGTATATGGTTACCCGAGCCTGTGAAGCAGAACTGGTATATCCCCCTCCTTGCGGTAGCGGTTTCCCTCCATTTGATATAGCCAACATGTAACGGCCCCGGACCTTAAAGCATTTTAAATGAAAAAAATTGTACTCGTAGTGTTTCTTGCCGTGGCAGGCATTTTTGCAGGTTGGAAATTATACCACGCAAGAGATAACCATACCATTACCGCAAAGGCGGTTTTGGCGGAACGCCTGCGCGATGATGAAGAAGAAAAAGACCGCGAGGACGGCATCCGGGAAACGCAGGAGCAGGAGTTTGAAGTGACTAAGGACATCCGGCTGGGCTATATTCCCAGGCAGCGTCTTATAACAGCCTACCAGGCATTGATGCGCAACCGGGCGCTCAGGGCCAATGCTCCCAATACAGCTAATATGGCCGCCGCCCTTACCTGGTCGGAACGTGGCCCCAATACGGATGTGGCCGGCCCTTATGGCAACTCAAGGGTGGGCAGCTATGCTACCAGCGGGCGTATGCGCGCCATCCTGGTAGACCTGGCCGATGCCTCCAATAAAACGGTTTGGATAGGCGGTATCGATGGCGGCATCTGGAAAACAACCGATATTACCGCATCCCCCGCCAGCTGGACGCTGGTAAATGATTTTTTCAGCAATATGGCCATCGGCGCCATCTGCCAGGACCCCAGTAATACCAATATCATGTATTTCGGTACGGGCGAAAAAGCCATTAATTCCGATGCCGTTCGCGGCGGCGGTGTATGGAAAAGCACCGACCATGGCGTTACGTGGAACCTGCTGCCGTCTACCACCTCGTTCTGGAACGTGTCTAAGGTGCTGTGCGATAATTCGGGCAATGTGTACGTGTCTACCATGAGCAATGGCAATGGCATCCAGCGTTCTATTGATGGCGGTACCACCTGGACCAATATCACCCCCTCGGGCGCCAACAGCAATGTAACCGAGATGAAGCTGAGCAGCACCGGCAGGCTGCACATCGTGTGCGGCTATCGTGCAGGCGCCAATGCCGGTTATTTTTATACAGATATTCCTTCTACGGTTGCTGCTGCCGGCTGGACTTCGCCGGTTACCGCTTTTAGCCCCGTACAATATAATTGCGAGATGGCGGTCACCGGCAATACTTTGTATGTGCTGAATGCCGATGCCAGCTACCAGACGCCCACCGTATATAAATCGATCGATGGCGGCGCCAACTGGGCACAGGCCAACAGCCCGGCGCTTTCTACCTCGGGCAACAATGCGCTGAGCTCGGGCCAGGGCTGGTATAACCTGGCGCTGGCGGTAGACCCCGCCGATCCCAATAACGTAATAGCAGGTGGCCTGAACTGTTATAAGTCTACCAACGGCGGCGTTACCTGGTCGCAGGTATCCGTATGGGTAGGCGGTATTTCGGGCACGGTAACCAATTACGTCCATGCCGATCAGCAAACTGCCGTATGGAATGGCAACCAGGTGCTGATGGGCACCGATGGCGGTATCTTTTATTCGGCCAACGCGGGCACGACCTTCTCCGATCGCAATATAGGCCTGCGCCTCAAGCAATTTTATTCCTGCGCCATACATCCCGGCAGCGCCAATTATTTCCTGGCAGGCGCACAGGACAACGGCTCTCACCAGTTTACCAATGCGGGATTGAGCGGCAGCACCGAAGTAACCGGCGGCGACGGCGCCTTTGTGCACATCGACCAGGACCAGCCCCAATACCAGTTTACTTCTTACGTGCGCAGCCAGTACCATGTGAGCGCCGATGGCGGCAGCAACTGGACCGACGTAAACTATTCCGGCTCGATAGGCTCGTTTATTAACCCGACCGACTACGACGATGGCAACAACATTATGTATACAGGCGCCGGTGGCGGGCAATACATCCACTGGGACAATCCGCAAACCTCCGGGACCTCTTTTACGCAGGTAAGCATAGGGGCGTTCAGCGGGGGAGGGGTATCGAATGTGCTGGTGTCGCCTTATACGCCCAACCGCGTGTTTTTTGGTACATACAACGGTAAGATTGTAAGAGTGGACAATGCCAACCAGGCTTCACCCACCGCTACGGCCATTACCGGCGGCTCTATGAGCGCCAGTACCGTATCCTGTATTGCGGCGGGCACCAACGACGATAACCTGCTGGCCACCTTTTCCAATTATGGCTCCACCCATGTATGGGTTACGAATAACGGCGGTGTGTCATGGACCAATATATCGGGTAACCTGCCCGATATACCCGTGCGCTGGGTCCTTTTTTACCCGGAAGACAATACCAAAGCAATCGTGGCTACCGAAATGGGCGTATATGAAACGTCTCTTATCAATGCCGGCTCAACCGTTTGGGCGCAGGACGCCGGCTTCCCGGTGGTGCGCACCGATATGCTGCAATACCGTAAAGGCGATGGCACCATAGCAGCAGCTACCCATGGCCGGGGGCTATGGACAAGCACCATTCCTTTTACCAATCCCTATATCCGTTTTGATCTCAATTACGCCACGCGCCCCGAAGCCACTACCGCCACATCGGGCTGCCGGGGTTATACAGACTATACTGTCAATATGACGATAGACCAGGCGCCGGTAGGTAATGCCACCGTGACCGTGAGCGTGGCCGCCGGCGGAACGGCCGTACAGGGCGCCGATTTTGATTTTACTACCAACGGCAGCTTTTCATCGCCTTCCGCTACGCTCACATTTGCCAATGGTTCCACTACCCCGCAACCGGTCACGCTCCGGGTGTACGACGATGTGGCTATAGAGGGCGTCCAGTCGTTTACGCTTAACTACGCGGTATCGGGCACCACCAACGCCCTGGCGGCGCCGAGCTGCCCGTCGTATACGCTGTATATAACGGACAACGATGCGGGGCCTGTTGTTCCTTCGGGCTCTTCGGCCACTTATTCGGTGGGCTCCTATGCCTATAACCTGACAACAGGTTCCGATGCCAACCCGTTTAATGCCAAACTGGCCAGCAACCGCAGCCAGCTATTGTACAAGGCTTCCGAGCTCACCGCCCTGGGCATGAGCGCCGGCAATATCACCTCGGTAGGCTTTACGATGATCAAGCAAAGCAGCAGGGCCTACCAAAACTTAAAGATCAATATGGGAATGACCACGACCAGCTACCTGGTCAACGGTTCCACAACCGTGGTAGCCACCTCCACCTATAAAACACTGGCTTCCTATAGCACGGTCAACGGCTTAAATACGTTCATCCTCGATACGCCCTTTCCCTGGGATGGTACCAGCAATATCGTAGTGGAAGTATGTTACGACAACGGGTCTGCCGACGCTGCCAATAATTACGATGTGCTGAACGGCTATTCCGACGGCGGCGGCGCCTCACAGGGCAATATGTTCTGGCAAAATGGCATCAATTGCAGCGGCAGTTTTTCGGGCATCGATTATTTTGGAAGCGGTATTAAGCCCACGGTAAAATTTGCCGTGGTGGCTTCCGGAAACCCGGTAGAGACAGCGCTGAATGCCAGCAAGACGGCCTACCTCGGGCCTAATAAGGACGTTTATTTTTATAATTCCAATGGGGATCTTATTGCACGCGTTACCAACCTGTCGTCTTTCGACTACGGCTGCACGCAGATAACCGTAGACCGCGCAGGCAGCGCCAGCACGATTTTCTGGAATAATAATATCGCCAATTACCTGATGGATAAAACCCTGCACGTGGTGCCCACGAATAACAATGCCACGGGCCAGTACCAGGTAACGCTGTATTATACCGCAGCCGAAAAAAACGGCTGGGAAGCGGCTACCGGCCAATCGTTTGGCAGTATCCAGCTGGTAAAAGCGGCGGGACAGATAAGTCTTGTAACGCCTTCCACGCCAACGGCCGCCGGTACGGTGGAAACCGTAACTCCTACGATAGGAGCTTACGGAACCGACTATACGCTTACCTATACGTTTAATTCAGGTTTTTCCGGTTTTGGTGCGGGGATACCCGCTACGTCGCTGCCGGTGACCCTGCTTAACTTCAGCGGGCGGCTGGAAAATAATATGATACCTCTTGGCTGGAGCACCAGCTCTGAACAAAACACTGCTTATTTTGAAGTGCAGAAGTCGGTAGACGGCACCGGCTTCTACCCGCTCGGTAAGGTAACGGCGGCGGGCAATAGCAGCACGGAGCGCCGCTATAGCTATATAGATAAAGCAGTAAGCGCCGAAAACTACTATCGCCTCCGGATGGTGGATATAGACGGTAAGTTTACCTACAGCAATGTAGTGGTTATAAAAAGCCCGGGCGTGCAGCAGCAGGTATGGGTGGTCAACAATCCCTTCCGCAGCTATATCGATATCCGCCTGGCGCGGCTGCCGCAGCAGCAGGTAAGGGCGGAACTGGTCACCATGAGCGGTGTGGTAGCCTTCAGCAGGGCATATGCGGGCGCGTTGCAGCTGCGCCTGGACCTGGGCGGCGCCCCGCTGAGCGCTGGCACCTACCTGCTGAGAACCACGGTAGACGGGAAGCGGTTTGCAAATAAAGTAGTCAAACAATAGGCTTTTGAACAAATTTATATGGATAAGCATCCTGTGCACGGTGGCCATAAGGCTGCCCGCGCAGTCTATTCCCGGCGTGCGAAACGTATACGCCTTTATGGTGGAGCACCAGCCCGGTAATATACCGGTGGACCCCACCGGAACACCCCTCAACGCCGGACCGGATACCCTGTATACCGTGTATGTAGAAACGATCGGGCAGGGCATCCAATGGAAGAGAGCGTATATACGGGGGCGTGCGTACACTATTACTGCCCGCCGGGTGGAGAAAACGCCGTTTGAGGCCGGCATCCGCAAATCTCCCCGCGAAAAAATAGTCCTGCAGGCCGGAAAGGGCGGCCGGTTATGGCAGCTCAGCCTGGATGCTATAGCCGGAAAGCCGGCGTATAGGGCAAACGATGAAACGCTGAAAATAGAGCAGCGTAAAATACAATCCTATCTCGGCAAATACCATCCCCTGCCGGAAGTTGACTGGGCAGGGCCGCTGGTGCTGGAAGGAACAAGGGGGCATAAGAAAGTGGTCTTGCGCGTAGATAATATCATCCTGCTGAAGGAAATACCTTCTGTATGATTATCGGCCAACTAACAAAGAAATGAGCGGTACCGCAAGACCGCATCCCGCTAAAAACAGGTATATTTAGGAACGAGCAGAACCCATTGTCTTTATATGCAAGGCTTTTACGGCAGGTATTTTATCGCAGCGATCATTTTATTGGGAATCGAAGTGCTGATAGCCGCTTTTACACATGACGCAATTATAAGACCCTATATCGGCGACCTGCTGGTGGTTATCCTGCTTTACTGCCTGGTGAAAAGTTTTTTTAATACGCGCGTGCGGGCGACCGCTTTATCGGTGCTGCTGTTTTCTTACGCGGTCGAAATCCTGCAATACTTTCATATCGTCCGTATCCTTGGGTTGGAAAAATTCCGGATGGCCAGGATACTCATCGGCACGTCCTTTGCGTGGACGGATATATGGATGTATACCCTGGGCATCGGCCTCGTGTTGCTCATAGAGACAAGAATCAATAAAAAAGCTTCCTATATTTAAAACCTTCCTGTTATGAACGGACGTCGCGAATTTTTTCAAAAGCTCGGTCTTTCGGCATTGGCCGTATCCCTCTCCAAATATAATATGGCAGAGAGCTGCAACGTAATCGGACCGGCTTCCGACGGACCGGTGCTGCGGGTGGCCATTATGGGCCTGGGTGGTTATGGAACCCGGGTGGCGGAGGCGATGCAATCGTGCAAGCGGGCAAAACTGGTGGGTGTGATCAGCGGTACGCCGGCCAAGATCAAAAACTGGCAGGCTAAGTATGGCATACCGGAGAAGAATTGCTATAACTACGACAACTTTGACCGCATTAAAGACAATCCCGATATCGATGCAGTATATGTTATCACGCCCAATGCGCTGCACCACGACCAGGTAATACGGGTGGCTAAGGCGGGCAAGCACGCCATTTGCGAAAAGCCGATGGCGCTCAATGCGCGCGACGGACAGGAAATGGTGGATGCCTGCAACCAGGCAAAGGTGCAGCTGCTGGTAGGCTACCGCATGCATTTCGAGCCCAAGACCCTTGAGATTATCCGCATGCGGAAAGACGGCGCGTTTGGGAAGATCCTGTTTTTCCAGGGTTTGTCGGGTTTCAGGATAGGCGACCCCACGCAGTGGCGGCTCAACAAACAGCTGGCCGGTGGCGGTTCACTTATGGACATCGGCATCTATTCCATTAATGGCGCCCGTTATATGGTGGGAGAGGACCCTGTTTGGGTAACGGCGGAAGAGACAAAAACGGACCCGCAGAAGTTTAAAGAAGGGGTAGACGAGACCATCCAGTTCCAGCTGGGCTTTCCCTCGGGGGCCGTGGCCTCCTGCCTGTCTACCTATAGCATGAATAACCTCGATAAGTTTTTCCTGAACGGCACGGAAGGATTTGCCGAGTTGCTGCCCGCCACAGGTTACGGTCCCATACGGGGCCGCACCCATAAAGGGGAACTGACCCAGCCGCATACAACGCACCAAACGGTGCAGATGGATGAAATGGCGGGTATCCTGCTGGATGGCAAAAAGCCCATCGTACCCGTGGATGGGATAGAAGCCGTAAAAGATTTGAAAATCATCGATGCCATCTACCAGTCCGCCAAAACCGGTAAAAAAGCAAACTTGTCGCTCTGATTAACTACGACGCTTTTTACGGGGGTATAAGGGATTGGGCATGCTGGAAGGCGGCGCCGGTTTATAGGTCCGGCTGCTGCCGGGCATTTTTTCCGTAAGGGTCATATCGGGTGCAAGCACGGGCATGTTATCGGGCGGAAGAGCATATACCTTCCCGCGCGATGTGGTATGGAGCAAAACAGCTTTGTCGTTGATTTCCACGAAACTGCGGGGGCGGCCATAAATACCCGCATCGGGGACCGCCGCCTGCCCGGGAACGGCGGTATCTCCTTTGGGCCATCCCATTTTACGGAGCGAGTCCATATGTTCTTTCAGGTAGGGCTTTAGCGGCGGTTGCTGTGCAGCTGCAACCGCAGATACCAGCATGGTAATACAGATAGCAATTGGCTTTTTCATAATGATTATTTTTAGCCGATGCAGGAAAACCCGGAATTACACACGCCCGGTAAATAAATTTTTAGCC
>Ga0307508_10001512_pt1 | contig 25952 bp, 30 predicted proteins | sample 9_EM_MG_FD_203089 | JGI IMG/M metagenome (GOLD analysis project Ga0307508, IMG submission 203089) | Populus trichocarpa ectomycorrhiza microbial communities from riparian zone in the Pacific Northwest, United States - 9_EM | ecosystem: Host-associated > Plants > Roots > Unclassified | place... | reverse complement strand
GAATGGAGCTCTGCTTCTAATTAGCGATCGACTTCGGGTCAGATACCGCCCTAGAATTCTCACTCTTGATGAATTCATCCCGCTCCGCTTCTTCAGCGATCCACTCCGCTTCTTCAGCGATCCACTCTGCTTCTTCGGCGATCCGCTTCGCTTCTCTCGGTACGATCGAGATGCTTGCAGGTGACTGAACTGTGAAGGTGTTAGCCGGTTCGTCAGATGCCAAATGGAAAGCATTACCTCGCGATTTCTCCTTGCCCATATTCTTGATCGTCTGCGCTAAATCTGCAAGCTTGGAGCTAGGTCCCGGCGGCAGGTGACATCTATCCATCCAGTAGAATTCGTCGTCACCACGCAGCAGGAATACCTGGCCGTCGATAAAGGCATGCGTGAATGTCGCCACATCCTCTGGATCCTCCAAAATATCCTTTATCAGGGTGAAGTCCAACAGATCCTTTCGTGTCCACTTTTTGACAACATCAGCTGTCGGAAGTTGTTCGGAGTCAGTTGGAGGTGGTTCTCCGTGTGCGTCAACAGGTGCAGCAGCGTCCATCGGAATATCTGCGACCGATGTGGCTTCTCTGGAAGGCGGAGTGGGGAACACGAGATAGTTGATAGGTAGTGCACCGGCGGTAGACGTTGCGGAACAGATGGCAGTGGCAGCTGAGGTGGCAGTTCTAGGTGTGTTGTGGAGGTGTGGGAGGTTGCGGAGATGTGTGGAAAGTGGGAAAGTTGCTGCTGAAGACTAAACCCTAAGGGGGCGAGCAATAAGGAGATGGGTCACGGATGGAACGAAGAAATGGGTGGTGTGGAGAAGAAATAGGTTGTGACCCTGCAGGTGTGTGGCATGTACAGGATGAGGAGCAAAACCCCTCGGAGACGAGCTAAAGAACACCTCAGGATGACTAACTCATCCCCCCATCCACGCTAACCCCTTTTTGTCGACCAATCCCTCGTTTTCGCCGCTTCGCTGCCATTACCCCCGTCACTGCTGTGGGAGGATTCGGAGGATCTAGGCTCAGGGCGAAAATTTTTGGGTTCCGTTGTTGTATTGCCTTCGGCTCTGTCGCTTCTTTTCCTTCGGCTCCGTTTCTACATTTCCTTGGGTTCGGTGGTTACATTGTATTGGGTTCGGACGCTGCATTTGCTTAGGTTCGGTTGGTATATTGCAGTCGGTTCGGACGGACCATTGAAGGATTGGGATCCGTGGGTTTAAGGAAGATTGACCACCCCGGTCGGTATATAGATAGAGTGGTGGAGCGGAGTTGGTTCTACATCCCTGTCAATCACCGTATCCTATCGCAGTCAATTATCCTCTCTTTTCTCCCTCCCTCTTTTCGTCGTTTGTGACATCGGGCCTGGCATAGGTCCTTCATCTGGTGCGCCAAACCCGGATCGACAATTTCCTTTGGAACCCTGGGAGACGCGGTCTACTGGTCGAGAAGACTTCGTTACCTGTGGCAGCAAGCGCAGGAAGATCACGAGGCAGTTCAACGATTGATTGGTCGAATCAATCGGTTGGGAGCTGAGCAAGGGGAAGGTAATCCGTCATTGGGGACTAATCTATTGGTGATACCTAGAGGCAGTGAAGGGAGAGGTGGGTTGTCGTCGGCCAATATGCAGGCCGCCATGGGAACGAACCACCCTCCGGGGCCATCAGGTTCAAGTAGTAGGTCTCCTGCAAGGGATGCTAACAATGGCAGTGGGCGCCGCGGACGGTCTGACAACGGTCGCTCCGAAGATCCAGATGGAAGCTTCGTACCCCAGCACCTTTGCTGCCGAACCAGCTCAAAAGATAGCGTGATCATCAAAAAATTTCGGGGAAAGAGAGGGGAAGATGTGGAGAGGTTCTTGAGGGCGGTTCAGAGGCGAATGAACAGGAATTTAGAGGCTAATAAGTACTATACTGAGGATGAACAAAACGCTGATCATGTGGCCCTCATTCATAGGAACTGTAGCTCCCGTGTTCGGGAGTACATCAGAAGCCTTAAAGGTAACTGGGAAGAGGAACCGGACCGCGTCCAAGTGTCACGAATCTCGCGCGACAGGCTCTAAGCGCAGCTGCCGGGGCCGCTGTCACCCTCGCCATCCTATGGCTTGGCCTTGTCTCCGCTGCCGCAGCCGCGGTCATCCTCCGCGCCTAGGCGCCTTGCTCGATCATATCGCTCTGGTAGCGATATCCCTCACACCCGACCGCCGGCCGGTCTAGGTCCTTCTCCTTGTTTCCGTTTGGGTATGCTTGCGCGTCCTTTCTCCTGTCGTCGTTACGTATGTTGTTTCCCTTTGGTTATGCTTGCGCGTCCTTTCTCTGTCCCTTACTGCTTGCGTGTCTTTTCTCCTGTTGCCGCGAGTAGAGTGTTGGCCGCACGGCGGCCGAGTGCGATCATGTGTTTTCCTTGGGCGCGGCGATCGAGTCATGATGGTAGACGGAGGAACTGTGTCAGTCTTGCGGGCAAGCTATGATTCCACAGAGGGATGGGAAAAGTATAAAGGAGGAGCACGGTAGCTAGTCTGGAAATTCTTCTCCACGCAATAAAAAGCGTATTCTCTCCGACAACCCCCCACGTTTTCGAAAAGAACTTTCCTCCTCCACCATCGATCTCAATAAAAACCATCTCAAAACGATCCTTGCGTCTCGGGCTACATTTTCATCCCCTGAATAGCCGATTCGCTTGAGTTTGGTTTTTGACCCTCACCTCTCTGACCTCACCACCATCAGTGATCGCGGACCGCCTATCCGCCCATCACCACCCCGGTCGCCAACTCCAAAAAATCTCTCTGGTCCCTCTTCCGTTTTATAAAAAGCTTTTGGTAGTGACGCTCGCGCTTCTCAGGCCAAAGCCTCCCCGTGAGGAGAGCAATCCAGTCCGACATTACACCCTCAAGAACAGAGATAACACGGTATAGATTTAACCACATGTCTGCCCCCGGCCGTAGCCAGGCATCCCTCCACGCTTTTATGCACCCTACACCTACTGGGACCCGATCGCAATAGCCACTGAAGCGTCCCCGCGAAGACAGCCCTCCGGCGTCCGAACCCGACGAGGAAGAGCCGGATGACAATGGAATGGACTTTCAGTGCACCGAGCACCTCACCTTGACCCAGGCGATCGGTGATGATAACAATGACGACGATCATGAGCTTCCGCAACTGGCACCCCCCCTCAGCCCCGAACATGCAGCACTTTGTGCCGATTTTGAGATCATCACAGCGGCTGCAATGGAAAACCTGTAGCACCGGATCACAAAGGATATCAACAAGATAACCGCTCTCGCCGTTGAAAAAGCTACCAGTCCGCCCCACAACCGAATCGTGAAGATGAACGCCCGTATTGCCCAGCTGCAACAACAAGTTCTCACCTTCAAGGACGATATCCAACGTATCCGTGAGGTACCGTTTGTTGCCCCAGTCTCAGGCAATAAGGACCCAAAGAAGAAGAAGGAAAAGCAGCCGGCTAACCAGGCAAAGACCAACACCAACGGGAACACCAGTCCTACCTACGCCGCTGTTGCCACTGCCGCACAGACTCCCACACTACCAACGCCTCCTGACACCACGGGCTGGACAACCCTCAAAGTGGGCGGCCAGAAAGATAAGAAGATTCCCACGACCAAGCTTATACCTACGACATACCCTCAGGCTGAACGGGAGGTTACATGTTACTTCACACCTGAGGACGGACCAGATGCGATCCACGCTGAACAGGATTATGCTACACGCCAGATTGCAGCAGATGCAGCACTCCGTCGAGTCAACTCAGCAATCATCAACAACAAAGATGTCTTCGCGCCTGCATTTATCCGTCCATGGGTCACTGTTTGCGGGAACATCATCTTTACCACTGGTAACACCCAGACTGTGACACTGGGGTTGTACCGTAACCGGAGTGTAGAGAGGATCAAAGGTAATCAGGCTACTTTCGATAATTCACAGCGGAATAATCTTAGATCTTGTGTGTGGGTTCGGTGGTAGTGTTGCTGAGGAGGTTCGGGCTGATTTCTCTCTCGGTCGAGGCGAGAAATCCTTCCTTTTTATCCGAGTATAGTTGGTGTGAGAAGTGGTGACTCGGACTTGGATTCCCCCGAGGCGAGGATCCCCGTGGGTGATTCATTGGTAATGGCCGGGGTGTAGATAAGGGAGATGAGCTCTCATGCAGCAGAGCGGGGTACCAGCTCCAGACTTCCGTACGTGGCCTCTTCCTGCAGGGAGCTCGACTCTCGTACGTGGCCTCTCCCCGCGAGGAGCCCGACCTATGTCTGCCTGGTTCCGCTCGTTTGCACTTGACCCCTCATCCCGGAGTTTTACTCTATGACCGTCTTCTCGGCCGTAAGCTAACTCCGGTTCCCTATCTCCTGCCTAGACTCTCTGAATCCTTCCATCATCCCATAGCTACGTACTTCTCTAGCTAGCTACGTACCCCTTAGATAATCTTGAGTGACCACTTGTGTCCGAGCAACTCAGGTGTAACACAGACAAATGTCATCTACGAGGATTACACAACTATCATCAAAGATGCCCTCTCCTATTACGGGGAATGTGAGCAAGTGGAGATTGGAAAACGACACAGCCAGTTCCTGCTGCATGGATTGCCGACCCACCTCTCTCTGCTCGAGATTTCACAGAGCATCTCTTCCAATTACCCCCAACTGACACAAAGCCAAACCCTGCGATGGCTCACACCGGCAGAGCGACGAGAACACAAAGCGAACTCCACGATTGTCATGACACTTGCAGACAACATCAAGAAGGCCCAGATTGGCCGTCAACACGTCATCATTTGCAACCGTCAGTGCGAACTGGACGACTACATTGCGTATGGGAAAACCACCCAATGCCGCAAGTGTCAAGCCTACGGTCACCCAGCTGCTCTATGCTGGAACAACCCTCGCTGCGCGGTCTGTGCAGAACACCATGAGACCAAGGAGCACCCATGCAGCCTGCTGATTTGGAAGAAGGGCCCAGCCTGCACTCACCCACCAATTCGCTGCGCCAACTGCGACGCGCCCTACAAGGCAACCGACCCCAACTGTCCGGAGTGGATCAAGCTTCGTGAAATCACCAAAATAAACAGGAATGCAACCACCATGGGAGACGCCCCAAAAGCGGCAGTAGCCGTATAAAATGGCCCCTCTTGCATCCGTTGGGTCCGTACAGCTGCTGAACTGTGCACAAGGTGAAGCAACAACAATATCAGCACTCCAAGATTTCGACAAAAAGCCTGACAACTTTATACTCCTACTTTAAGAACTATGGTGCGATAGACATGGAAAACCACCCTCCTTACCAAACTTCGATCTGTTTACCCCGGTACCCACCCAACCCAAGTGCGTTACATACGTTAGGTGTGTACAGGGTCTTGCAGCAACAATTATATTCACATCTGGCACCTTCTTCCTAGGTACCACAATTACCTACACCTACCAGACGAATACAACAACATTCACCTTGTTCAACCTGTACTCGCCAGGCCGACCAGAACCCCTAGCTTCAATTACAAACGACATTCAGCTCCCAAAAAACTGCATCCTCATGGGTGACTTCAATGCACATCATGTGTGGTAGAAGGGAACCCTTGCGCACGGTGCTCGTATCTCTGCTGCTACCCACTCGATAGTCGACCGGCTGGAAAACAACAACTTCCATCTTCACAACAAGCCTGGAATACCTACCCACCACCCACAAAATGGCGGCAATCCCTCAACCATTGACCTGTGTCTCTCTTGTGGTTCGATCACTCAGTCTATAATAGCACTCACCATCGACCATGACACAACCTCAGACCATAGCTCAATCACCATCACCCTTTCCCTACCCTCGTCCCCCCCATCCACCCCCTCTCGACGGGCCTGGCACAAGGCAGACTGGAATGCCTTCACCTCCCACATCCAATCTGCCAACATGGATCTCACCAACCTTGGCGGAAAAGATGACACTCTTTGTGCCATCTCCAACATTACCGACATGATTTACGAAGCCACCGATGCTGCAGTTCCATTTTGGAAACATAGCAAGCAGGATGCGCCCTGGTGGAACCACAGCCTCACATTGGCCAAGCGAGCAGTCAAACAGGCAGACAGACGAGCACATCAGAACCCGAGCAATACCAACAGAAACGATGCCCAACAGAAATGGAGCAACTGGTCAAGGATGATCAGACATGCCAAAAACTCCTACAGGATCAAGCAACTGCAGTCAACCTCTACCACAACTGTCTGGAAAACTCTCCACCATCACAATGCACACCAAAAACCCATCCCCCCACTCGAAGGCCACACAGACTTTGAGAGTAAATGCAAGTCTCTTTGTTCTGCGCTTTTTCCAGCAGTTAACGATCAACCATGACCACCATTGCCTGACGGCTTTCTCACCTCAAAGCAAAATATGGAACACCATACTCGCTCCGTCACCACCCAGGAGGTACAGCTGGCCATCACCCACCTGATGTATGGTACCTCTGTCGGCCCTGATGGCATCAGCTATACAACACTCCGTCATGTGCACAAAGCAGTCCCAAGACTTCTTCCTCTTCTTTTCGATGCGTGTCTCCGATATACATTCCACCCTCCCGAGTGGAAGACTGCCAACTGTGTTATCATCCCCAAACCTTGCAAAAACACCTACTCACACCCCAAGTCATACCGACCGATTTCTCTTCAGTCATGCTTCGGCAAGCTGCTGGAAGCGATTGTCGCCAAGTGACTCTCTCACTCGGCAATGTTGTGTGGCGCTACACACCCATCCTAGATGGGCGGTCAGCCTGACAATTTGGCAGTCGATGCACTTCTACGCACAATCAGTCCAATTGCTGATGCCATTAGCATTAAGAAGACAGCTGCCTCAGGAATGAATGCTGCTCAGCGACCAGCAGTACTCACACACGATATCGAAGGTGCCTTCAACCAAGTTTATCGTACAACCCTTCAACAAGTTATGTCCTAGTGTCAAATGCCAACCTATCTCATCAGATGGATAACAGCTTTCAACACAGACTGTCAACTTTCCTTCGGTTTCGATCAGCAAACAGAAGAACCACAGCCATACCACTGTGGACTACCCCAAGGCTCTCCGGTCTCCCCCATTCTCTTCCTTATCTTCAGCAATGCGATGCTGGAAAAGTCACACTACCCTGCAGACGCTGTGGACACATCATACATTGATGATGTTTGCATGGTGCAGACCTCACGGACCATTGCCAGAGCAAATACACTACTGGACGACCGAACCGAACAATATCTCCTCCGGGGACTCACCCTTGGTCTCACCTTCTCCGTTGCCAAGACAGAGCTGCTTTACTGCCTTCCTATCACCAGCAAGAACAAAAACATCAGCCTCTCATCTCACCCGCCACTCAGAATCATGAATACCACCATCCTACCACAACGCCACATCAAGTATTTGGGGGTTCATATCATTGAGTCACTTACCTTCCTACACCATACAGCAATGGCAGCCGCCCATGGCAGCCAAGTGCAGGGAAGTTTCAAGTTCCTTCGGCACAGGTCACGTGGCGTGCCTGCTCAGGTGGCACACCACCTGGCATTGACAGCAATATTTCTGACTATGTTCTGGGCCTTACCAGCCTGGTGGACAGGAAGTCCATCGACAACCAACACCCTCAAAACCACATACAATGCAGTTGCACGATGGATCACTGGTCTCCCCTTCAATACCAGAATCACCAACCTTATTACGCTCGCTCACCTCGCTCCCATAGAAGTATACCTCGACTACCTATCCCTACGCTTTGCCATCCGTCTTCACTTCCTGCCTGCCTGCCATGCAACAGGTCCCCCTCGCCAACACCCTCACACACGACAAGATTTACCGGACCTTCACCATCTTTACAACCTCAGCAAACACCTGATTATGGGGAAGTTAGAGGATTGTATCACACACCTCCTAGTGAATTGCGTCCACCCAGTCACCTTCCCAAATCGCGACAAGATCACCACCCCACGACAGCTACACCAGCAATGGCTCCATACCTTGTCGGAAAAAACCATTATCATCTATACTAATGGTTCGCAACTCGACAATGGAAAAACCGGTTGCGGATGGGTCATATTCTGCAAGAACCCGGAACTCGTTCAACTCAACGAAGGCCACTGTCACCTCGGAGCAAGAGCGGCGGTGTTCGACACTGAACTCCATGCTGTACAAGAGGCCACCTCCTCACTACTCACTACCATCTCACCCCATGCCAATGTCTACATCTGTATTGACAATAGAGCCGCCATTGACACCCTCAGTTTCAACAATTCGAACCACGAATACGCCAGACGGGCACTCAACAACATCACAAAACTCCACTTACTCAGATGGAAGATCCGAACGGTATGGTGTCCCTCACACTGCGATATCCCAGGCAACGACTGTGCAGACACTTTGGCAAAACAAGGCGCATCTGGTCACACTCCATGCCAATACGCAACCACTACAAAGACTTGGCTTCTGAGTCAGGCACGGTCACAGCTCCTCCGCTGGTGGAAAGTAAAACTTCCCCACTCAGCTCCGTCCTTTAAGTTTCCTGACCACCTCCAAGATGTCGAATGGAAAGAGACCCGTGCAATATGGCGTGTCTTCTCAAACCGCTCACCCTCGGAGCCACACCCAAACCAGGCAGATGATCCGTGCTCCTGCGGGTCAGACACAAACTCCTCACACCACCTCCTGAGAGACTGTGTTCTACTGGCAACACACCGAGCCAATTTGCTGGCCTCCTCAGTAGGAGACATCCAGGCCTCCGACTTTATCACCAATGCAAAAAACTTCATCCCCCTCTGCCGGTTCCTGAGGGCAACCGGCCTAGGACATACCAAAAGCCTCTGCTTTGACGAGAACCCAGCCTCAAGCGACAACGGAAGCGACGACTCGGGTTGGCCTGAGCCTTACTTCGGGGTCTTCGAATTTTGATGAGAACATTACAACCACACTGGATCTGTCAGGGAAGAGTTGGATGGGGCGTTACTCTGTCTTTTCCTGCTCTTGTACTGGGGTTCCACAATGTGTCACAGGGTGACGATTTGTTATTTTCTGCGATTTGTGTTTTGCTTTTTCTGACGGTAGGGAAAGATGGGAGCCCCATGGGGGTGGTGCAGCGTGGCGGAGCATAGATGGGCTGTAGTCCCGAATGCAATAGAAATGCATTGAATATTATCTCTCCCCACAGACCTTCCTCTCTACACATGACCGGCGCTGCGACCAGCAAACCCCACAAAAACAACGAGCCCACGCAAAGGCGTGTGAGAGGACCGCGACGAGACCATGCCGGGCGTGACGGATACCGTGAGAACAACGAGCCCACACAAAGGTGTGTCAGAGGACCGTGACGAGACCATGCCGGGCATGACGGATACAGCGAGAAGAACTAGCCCACTCAAAGGCGTGTGAGAAGACCGCGACGAGACCATGGCGGGCGTGATGGATACGGGAAGCGTGAGACGGACAGCAAGTGGGGAGACGATTTTCTCAATCTGGAAGGGACCATGATTCTTGTGGTCCAACTTTTTCGAGGGCCGGTGCGTCTTGATGTTGCGTCTGCTGAGCATCACCAAGTCTCCTACTTGGTATGCCGGAGGTTCCTTTCTCGTGGGGCCAGTATATGGGCACATTCGCTCCCGCGCTTCTTCCAATCCTTTCCGGGTCTCGTCGTGCATGGCATGTATCCTGTGGGCGTAGGCCTTGCTGGCGGGGTTGAGCGGTACCATCGACGCTGGGTTCCCTGCTGCCGGGTGGAAGCCGCAGTTTGTGTAGAACGGGGCCATACCATTGCCTGTGGTGGGCGAGTTGTTGTAGGCGAACTCGGCCATCGGCAGTAGTCATACCCAGTTGTCCTGTTCTTTGCCAACGAAAGCTCGGAGGTAGGCCTCAATCATCTGGTTGAGACGCTCCGTCTGTTCATCTGTTTGTGGGTGGAATGCCGTGGACATATGGGGTCGGATGCTGGAGAGCTGTAGGAACTCCTTCCATACCTCCGACGTGAACCGAGAGTCTCTGTCCAACACAATGTCAGTCAGCAATCCGTGGTGTTTCCATACCTCTCGGCCAAAGATGACCGCTAGGTCCGCTACGGTTATTTCCCAGAGTGGGATGAAGTGCGCCATTTTGGTGAAACGGTCGATAACCACCCATAGCTGGTCGCATCATTCGGAAACGGGCAGTTCCGTGATGAAATCCATTGCTATGGACTGCCATGGTGTATATGGTAACTCCAGCAGGGAAGACAGCCCGTATGGTTGGTGACGGAAGGCCTTGTTCTGTTGGCAGTTGGGGCAGCTTTCAACGAAATCGATGATCCGTTCGTTCATTTTTGGCCACCAGAAGTTCCGCCGAATAAGTTCGATGGTCTTGTCTTGACCCATGTGTCACGCCACCCTGGAGTCATGCTCGGATTCCAGGCTCTGCTGTACTATCCCTTCCGGCACCCAGAGCAAGTTCCTTTGGTACAGGAGCCCATCTCTTAATTCCACCGTTTGTTCCTTGACCTTTTGGTCTTTCGGAGCCGGTTCTTCCAGTTCCACTTCCTTTTTTCCCTTTTGGTAGGCCGCGTCCTTACTCCCTTCTTCCCGAACTTTCTGCAGGAATCCCTCGTTCCATTTTCTTGCAGGTAGCAAGACTAACCGGGCTGACGATCAGATGAACGAGATGTTTTTTCTTTCGCTTAGGCTTTCCCTGTCCAGGTTTTTTGCCTGCAAAACCGTCGTGATCGGCTGGTTTTCTACCCCCCCTTTTTCCAAGCGGTACTCCGAACGCCTTGACAACGCATCGGGCTTGCCGTTTTGGGTTCCTGGTCGGTAATAGATTCGGAAATCAATTCCTGCCAGTTCCTGGGCCCAACGAGCCTGCCGTCAGTTTGGTACTTTGGTTGTCGTAAAGTATTCCAGGTTCTGGTGGTCCGAGAAAACCTGGATTTGGTATGTTGCTCCTTCGCAGTAGCGTCGCCAGTGTTTGAACGCGTTCACCACTGCTAGCAGCTCCTTGTCATGGATATCGTAGTTGATTTGCGCTGGTTGGAATTTCCAAGAGTGGAATGCCACTGGGTGGAGGCAGTTTTCTTCATCTCGTTGGGATATGATGGCGGCTAGCGCGAAGACGGAGGCGTCTGATTCGATGATTACCTGCCTAGTTGGGTCGAAGTGGGCTAGAATAGGGGCCGTAGTGAATCGCTGCTTGAGTTCTTCGAAGGCTCCCTGCGCTTCTTGATTCCAGGCCCATCCTTGCTATTTCTCTTTCTTCGTCAGTTCCGTCAGCAGTCGTGCTATCCATGAGTAGTTCTGGATGAAGCGCTGATAGAAATTAGCAAACCCCAGGAAGGATTGTACTTCTGTCAGAGACTACGGCGTTTTCCATTCCAGCACCGCTTGTACTTTTCCTTCTGCCATTTTTATCCCGTTTCTTCCTATGACGTATCCCAGGAATTCCACTTCCTGAGCCTTCCAAACGCATTTTAACGGTGAGACCGCTAGCTCATTTTTCTGCAGCCTTTCAAGGACTTCCCTGACTAGTCGGTCATGCTCCTTCTCGGTTTTGGCATATACTAGTATGTCGTCCATGTACGCTAGTACCCCAACGTCTAGTAGGTCGGACAAGACATGGTTCATCATATCTTGGAACGTTGAAGGTGCGTTTGTTAGGCCAAAGGGCATGACCTGGAATTCAAATAGTCTGTAGCGGGTTCGGAAGGCGGTCTTCCATACGTCTCCTTTCCTCATCCGGATAAGCTGAAACCCGTTTTTGAGGTCCATTTTCATGAACCATTGGGCCCCTTGCACTCGGTCCTGTAGCTCCTGTATCAGTGGGACCAGGTATCGATTTGGGACCGTTATTTGGTTTAGGGCCCGATAGTCCACACACAGGTGGAGTCCTCATCCGTGGGGTTTGGGTACAAACAGGATTGGCAATCCGGCCGGGGAGGTTGATCGCTTGATTTTTCCCATTCATTCCATCTCCTTCAACCATTCCCAGAGGTTTTGCAGCTCAACTTTGGACAGGGGGTATATAGGTCCCCATGGCGCGGTGCTTCCTTCTTTGAGCTCAATTTTGCAGTCGTAGGGGCGGTGCTGTGGGAGAGCGTCCGCTGCCTTCTTGTCCATTATTCCCAGGTAGGGTCTGAATTCTCCTGGGACGCCGGCCAGGGCGTCATCGGTGGTGACTGCCGATATATACCCGATTACTTGGGCGTTCGGATCGTGCGCCACTTTTTCATCCCAAGTAAATGAGAATTCCTCCTGCTCGTATTGTGTGCAGGTTTCCTGGCATCCGTGACTGTTGAATCGTATCTCTTCTGACTCACAGATCCCTTGGGGGGGGTGCCTCGATATCCACCAGAAGGGTAGGAAGATGTCGACCTCTGGTTCCATGGGGGTTACTTCGAAAGTTTCCTTTCAGAAGTGCTGCCGGTGTTGGAGGAGTGGTGGTTTTGTATAAAATATTCCCACCTCCTCAACGTGATACCCCTATAATTCTCGATACGGATCGCCAGGTCGTGTTTGAGCACTGGGATCTGCAATCTCTGTGCTGTTTCCTTGTTGACTAGCGGGACCGAACATCCCGTGTCCAGCAGCACCTGGACTCGGTGTTTCTCTTGTTCCACGTGGAGCAGCATGGTTATGATTGGTCGGGGTCCGCATCGAGGTTTCTTGCACTTGGTTTCCATTTCGGGTTCCTCGGCGCCTCTTTTTTGGCCTGTTCCGCATATGATATTTCTGGTCTTGAGGCTCGGCCATGTCCTCTGACCCCTCAAAAATCCTCCTCTTCCCATATGGGGTTTTGGACAGTTGGCTCCATGTTCATTACCTCAGCCACCGAGATTTTCTGTATCTTGGCCTGGGGAGTCGGTTCTTCTTGTTTTTCCCTTCATCGTTTGTTCCCTGCTGACACTTTCCATGGTACCTGGGGGAGTTCCGTACCGTTGGCCGTGGTTCTTGCATAACACTTATGCGAGCGATGCCCCGTCCTCCCGCAGCGGTAGCATCCCTTCTGGTGGATCTCGGCTCGTTCTGTACGGGGAACTCCTTCCATTGCTGTCTCGTATCACCCCCATGAGCCAGGCTTCCCGAATTCGTCCACTGGTTTCGAATTCTTCCTGTTGCCATCGTCCAGTTTTTCCGCCGGCGGATTTCTTTTCCTTTCTTTCTTTTTCTTCTCCTCGGACCGGATGTTGCCTGTGGGTCGGGGGGCTTCCTGGGTCTCCTTCAGACCTTTTTTCTTCTCCACTTGCAGGCCTGCCTGGTGGGTAGCCTGCAGGAACCCTTCGTCATCTGCAAAGTCCTCCAAGTAATGGGCAAACCACATGTCCAGTACTGTGTCTGGCATAGCCAGGTCGATTTTTTCTCGCAAAGCCTCCCCGGTTGCCCGTGTGAAGATATTGAGCGCCTGGAACTCCATTAGGTAAGCGCGGCTGGATCCTCGGTATCTGAGCTGCCCCAGCTTGAGTTGGGCGTCCGTCGCCTCGCGCTCGTTCCGGTATTTGGTCCGAACGGCCGCCAAGTAATTGGCCCATGTGCCGTTCTCCCGCAGCTCCTGGTATCAGTGGAGGTGCCATACCAAGGCGGTGTCCGTCAGGAGAGTTCTGACCCAGGCAATCTTCTGGCGGTCGACCGTTTCCGGGTAGAATCCTAGATACATCATGACCGATTCCCACCATTGGTTGAAAGCGGACGAGCTTTTCCCATCAAATCTCTCGGGGTTCTCCATATTCAGCCTTGAGGCGTTTCTCCGGGCTTCATTCACTGGTTGTTCCGGAGCCCACGCCGCCGCAATCCCTGCTCCCACAAGCCTTGCTATTTCTTCCGGTGTGGGCATAGTGGCTATCTGTGTTCTTGTTGGTTCCCTTGTGCCTGGCGGGGGTCTCCCCGTGGGAAGGTTCTGTACGTATAAATCGTTGTTGTCTTCGCTGGGGGGTGGCGAGGGCAAGGGTGATCTTGGGGCCGTCCCGGCCTTGGTGGCGTTCTGCCCCCTCTTGCTCCTCTGCCTCCGGCCGCTGGACATGGTGGGAGTGGTGGTTCCGGCGGGCTGGACAGTGGGAGCGCCGGTCGCCTTTGCCTTCGTACAGGGGAAGCGGGCACGAGTCGGATAGGACTCCGGAGCGTTGGTCGCGATGGAAGTGGCGGGGGAGCGGCTGGTACCGTGGCGTTACTGGTGCTTGGTGGCCTGACTGGGCTGCGCCATAGCTGTAGCGGTTCCGGAGACAGGCGCCTGGTCCTTGGAGAGCCGTGGAGGGGTATTCGGGTGGCAAACCACCTGATTTCGTCCCTGGCCCGCCGTAGCTCTTCTTTGACCTGGGTCATTTTCCTTTGGTGGTCAGCTACCCACAATTCTATGTTACCTTGGAAGGTGGCCAGGTGCTGGCTTGGAGCAGCGTTGGCTTCCGCGAGGAAAGCGTGGCCATCGTTCACACGGGTGAGTTGGGTGGCCTGGCATATTTGTCGCTGAGTGTCCTCGTTGGTACGTTACAGGATGGCCTGCCAAACATTCTGTGCCAGCGTTTGGTACGCATTGGTGGCATTTGCCTGCTCCGTTCGTACCCAGGTTTCTACGATTTCCTCATTAGCGTGCATGCGGTCATATACGTACCTTGTACCCTCTGCCAGGGTTTGATAGGCTTCCTCGATTTGGACCATCCGTTCATCGGTTTTATCGATCGTGTTGCCGCATAGTTCGGTGAGCTGCCGTAGGTCCCTTTCCGCCTGTTTTTGTTGTCGTGCCATGGTTCGGACCCAGACCGCGGGGTTGGCTAGCTCAAAGGCTTGTTCCGGCGGGGTTGTTCCGTTGGTGATCTGCAACAGGTCCCTTGGGGCCTCAAGCCTGAGCATATTGAAATCGGAGGATGTCATCTTTTAATACTGATCGAGGAAGTCTCCGCTGTAGATGGTTGAGTCGTAGTCGAAATGGTAATGGAACAGGTCAAAAAGTTCATCGTCGTCAAAATTGGCTGGTTGGGACAGTAGTGCACAGTTCCACCACTGCTGGGTATACCAATGGTATGGGGCGCACTCGATTGTTTAGTGGATCGGCTTAGATCCGTCGAAGAATTCTTCCCACAGTTCGTGCTTTGAGATTTCGTCGTGGATTGACTGAAAGGTGTAGTCGAAAGAGTTTTGAGACCTGGGCTCCAAGTAGGTAGATAGTTCGAGTAGATAAAGGTGGTCTTCAAAATAGGTGTCGTCGAAGTAGGACATTCGTTGTGTTCGATTCGTAGTGTGACTTTGGATCTTAAGATTATAGTGTGACACAGGGGTTGTATCGTAACCGGAGTGTGGAGAGAATCAAAGGTGATCAGGCTACTTTCGATAATTCACAACGGAATAATCTTAGATCTTGTTTGTGGGGTTTCTGTTGAGTGGGCGTTCGGTAACATTCTCTCTTCCTTTCCTCCGAGCGGGATTTTGTGTGACACTGGGGTTGTCTCGTAACCGGAGTGTGGGTAGAATCAAAGGTAATCAGGCTACTTTCGATAATTCACAACGGAATAATCTTAGATCTTGTGTGTGGGTTCGGTGGGATTTGGTTCGGTAGTGTTGTAGGTGTTGTTCGGGCTGATTTCTCTCGGTGAGGTGAGAAATCCTCTTCTTTTTGTAGAGAAAGAGCCGTCGTGAGATCTGATGACTTCGCGTGAGAAGTGGTGACTCGGGTTTGGATATCCCCGAGGTGCATAGACCCCATGGGTAAATCATTGGCCCTGGCCGGGGTGTAGATAAGGGAGATGAGTTCGTCATGCAACTGGGTGGGGAACTCTTGCGTCTAGACTCGTATGTGGCTCCCCCCGCAGGGATCCAAGCCAGTCCCCACGAGGACCCAGTTTCTCTGTGTACGTGGTTTCTCCCCGTAAGGAGGCCAACCAACGTCTGGCCTCTCCCTGCAAGGAGTCAGACCATGTCTGCTAAGACCACTTCGTTTGCACTCAGACCCCAACCTCGGAGTTCCCTCATCCGATTCCGGCAAGGTTCGATCTTTCCCTGCAAGGTTCGATCTCTCGGCCATAAGCTAACTCCGGCTCCTTAACTCCCTCCTAGACTCTTGATCCATCATCTGTCACCCGCTAGCCTACCTCCTACTCTGTCGCTAAGTAATCTAGATACTCTATGTACTTCGTGAAATATTCAGGTGTAACACTACCTCCCCTCCCCCTTAGCCTCGTCCCGAGCGCTAATTTCGTTTTTATCTAAGTAGCCCCTCTCTTTCTTGGATCGTGAGATTCTTTCAACGCTGAGTTCCTTGCAGCGTCACAGACTGCAGTCCTCCACCCCTGCAGCCCTCCCAGCCACCGGATCAGGGCATCATTCTCTGTAATCCATCGGAATGGCTGGGCCCTCTGAGTAGGCCGGTGCATACTCATACTGTCGATGTCTCTCGCCGTGCAGCCGTGTTTTTATAAAGCCGAAAGCACCAGGTTTCCCAGTGCGCATCCTGTCGATCTTCGGCTGGGGCACGTGAAAGGAGTGACCAAGCCCGAGCAAGCCGAACGAGCCAATGGTGTGCACACAGAGGTGTCCGTCTGTCGCCAGGATCCGCCGCCTGTTGGTGGGTTCGTCTTCCACGGCAATTACCCCGGCGCGGAGTTTGTTTATTTGTCCCGGGATAGGTCGGTCGTTCGCGGATGGGAGCATATGATGATTTTCCGAGCTTGGGACACGTGGAACGAGTGACCTTCTCGACTCAGGGTTCATGCCCGGGCGCACTTCCGTCCCTTGTAGGTGTACGTACAGAGGTGTGTCGTACCGAACGCCTATGGCTCCCACCCGATCGAGTCCGACGTATCCTTTGCCGGGTCATGGTGCCCGAGCAGCGGGTCTTTCTCCGTTCGATGCCCGAGCAGCGGGTCTTTCTTGTTCGTGTGTGCAAGGAAGTCCTCCAGCCCCTTCATCTCTACTACTGCTCTTGCTTTGGTCGGGCCCTTACTATGGACCTGCGTCTTAGGCGTCGGCGAGTCGGTAGTCCCTCAGCGTGTCTGGATTTCGTTGATGAAACTCCCGGAGTTTCTCCAGACCGCCTACCGAAAAGTTGTCAAATGGTTCCTCCGTCCAGTCTTTTCGTTCCGGATAGTCGAGCCACTTGACGAGGTAGAGGATTCTTTTGTTGTTCCCCCGGCCGTGTTTGACCGAGGACATTACCTCGTCGACATCGTATTCCTCCGATTGCTCAATGTCGTCAGCTTCTCGCAACACCTTCGATGGGTCCGGAGGTGCTCGGCGTTCGCTGGTTCGGTATGGTTCGAGGAGCGACACATGGAAGACGTTGTGGATCTTCCATTTCCGAGGTAGCGTGAGTCGGACGGCCAGCGGTGAGATGATTTTCTCGACTTGAAAAGGACCATGATTTTTGTGGTCCAGCTTCCTCGAGGGGCGGCGGGTTTTAATATTCCGTCCGCTGAGCATCACCAAGTCTCCTACTTGGTATGCCGGGGGTTCTTTACGGTCCGGGTCGGTGTACCGGCGCATTCGCTCCTGTGCGGCTTCCAGCCCCTTGTGGGACTCGTCATGCACGGTGTGCATCCAATGCGCGTAGACTGTGCTGGCCGGGTTGAGAGGTCCGGTGGTAGCAGGGTCCATGATAACCGGGTGGAATCCGTAGTTGGCGTAGAACGGAGACATCCCGTTGCCGACGGTGACCGAATTGTTGTAAGCAAACTCGGCCATTGGCAGGAGGGCGACTCAGTCATCCTGTTCCTTGCCGACCAACGCTCGGAGGTATGCCTCGATTGTCTGGTTGAGGCGCTCCGTTTGTCCGTCGGTCTGTGGGTGGAAGGCTGTTGACATTCGGGGTTGGATCCCAGACAGCCGGAGAAATTCCTTCCAGACTTCCGAAGTGAACCGGGAGTCTCGGTCGGAATCGATATCAGTTGGAAGTCCATGGTACTTCCAAATTTCCCTTGCGAAGGTTACTGCCAGGTCGGCAGCAGTCTTTTTTTCTTTTGGCAGCGGAAGGAAGTGCGCCATCTTTGTGAACCGGTCGATAACCACCCACAATTGGTCGCAATTTTCCGACAATGGCAACTTGGTGATGAAGTCCATTGCGATGGACTGCCATGGAGCGTAGGGGAGCTCAAGAGGGGATGATAGTCCATAGGGCTGGTGCCGTGTCGCCTTGTTCCGCTGGCATTCCGGGCAGCTTCGGACGAAGTCGATGATTCGCTCCTCCATCTTCGGCCACCAGAAGTTTCGTCTGACGAGCTCAATGGTTTTATCTTGTCCCATATGGCCCGCCACCTTCGAGTCGTGCTCTGACTCGAGAATTGTTCGTTTGAGGGGTCCGTCCTCCGGGATCCAGAGTACACCCTTTCGGTAGAGCAGCCCCTCCTTGATCTCGAGGATTCCCTCGGTCCTAGCCTTTCAGCTCCTCTGAGTGGCGTCACGTGGGCCCCCGGCTACCTCCTCGGCCTTTCGGCCATCCACCACAGGTTCCTCCTGTGCCGCTTCCTGTTCCACCCGCTTCCAAGCCCGCTGGTATTCCTCGTCGTCCTGCCCTTTTTCCCGAACCATCGTTGCAAATTCCTCCAACCATTTCCTTGAAGGGAGCGAAGCGAGCCGTGCAGAGGAGCAAATGAATGAGCGCCCCTGTCTTTCAGGTTCTGCAAAGTGATTTTTCTGCAAAACCATCGTGATCGGCTGGTTTTCTACCCCCCCCTTCTCAGGGCGGTACTCCGAACGCCTAGAAAGCGCATCCGGCTTGTCGTTCTTCGTTCCTGGTCGGTAGTAGATGCAAAAGTCGATGCTGGTGAGCTCTTGTGCCCAGCGCGCTTGTCGGCGGTTGAGTACTTTTGTTGTAGTGAAGTACTCAAGGTTCTGGTGGTCCAAAAAGACTTGCACCTGGTGGACCGCGCCTTCGCAGTATCGTCGCCAATGTTTGAATGCATCGACGACCGCGAGAAGTTCCTTGTCGTGGATTTTGTAATTGATCTCCACAGGCTGGAACTTCCTGGAGTGGAAGGCTACCGGGTGTAGTCGGTTCTCGTCATCCCGTTGGGATAGCATGGCTCCGAGAGCAAAGTCCGACGCATCGGTTTCGATAATAACCGGCTTTGTTGGGTCAAAGTGGGCCAAGATCGGTGCCGTGGTGAACCGTTTTTTTAATTCTTTGAAGGCAGCTTCTGCCTCCAGGTTCCATTCCCAACTTTTTCCCGCTTCTTTTTTTGTGAGTTCCGTGAGGGGCAATGCTACCTTGGAGTAGTCCTGTATGAAGCCTCTGTAGAAGTTGGTGAATCCTAGGAACGATTGCACTTCCGTGATGTTTCCCGGCCGCTCCCATTGCAGGACAGCTTCCACTTTTCCTGTCGACATCTTAATTCTGTTGCGACCGATTATGTATCCTAGGAACTCCACTTCTTGAAGTCTCCATAGGCATTTTTCCGGAGCGACCGCCAATCAGTTCTCTTGCAGCCTTTTGAGCACTTCTTTGACACTTTGGTCGTGCTCTTCCCTGGTTTTTGCGTAGACCAATATGTCGTCCATGTAGGCTAGGACTCCCACATCGAGCATATCGGAAAAGACATGATTCATCATGTCTTGGAAGGTGGATGGGGGGTTCGTAAGTCCGAATGGCATTACCTGGAATTCGTACAGGCCATAGTGGGTTCTGAACGCTGTCTTCCATTCGTCTCCTTCCCTTATTCGGATGAGGTTGACTCCGTTTTTTAGATCCATCTTGGTGAACCATTGTGCTCCCTGTACCCGGTCTTGTAGTTCTTGCATTAGGGGCAGTGGGTATCGGTTCGGGATGGTGATGCGGTTCAACGCTCGGTAATCCACGCACAGTCGGAGTCCTCTTCCATGCGGTTTGGGAACGAACAGGATTGGCGATCCTGCAGGGGATGTAGACCGCTTGATTTTGCCTGTTCGTTCCATCTCCTTCAGCCATTCCCGGAGTGTCTGTAGTTCGATTTCGGAAAGAGGGTAAATGGGGCCCCAAGGTGCCGTACTCCCTTCCTGCAAGTCGATTTTGCAGTCGTATGGTTTGTGCTCTGGTAGTGCATCTGCGGCCTCCTTGCCCATGATGTTCAGGTACTCCCTGAACTCGAGCGGGACGTCGGGTGCTTCTGGGGTGATTGCTGCCACATATCCTATGGTTTGGGCGTCTGGGTCCCAACTTACCGACTTGTCCCAAGTTAATGAGAATGCACTTTGTTCAAATTTGGTGCATTCGTTTAGGCAGCGTTGACTGTTAAATCGGACTTCCTCCGTAGTCCAAGCCCCTTGTGGCGGGTGTTTGGATATCCAGCTGAAAGGGAGAAAGATGTCGATTTCGGGGTCCATGGGCGTTACTTCGAATTTTTCCCATGAATAGTGCCTTCGGTGCTGGAGGAGCAACGGCTTTGTAAAATATTGGCCGGCTCCTTCGACCTTTTCCCCCGTATAGTTCTCGATTCCTCGAGGGTGCTGGTGGCGCTTTGTCTTGATTCCCCGTTTCTCCACTGTTCTTTTGTTGATTAATGCAACTGAACATCCGGTGTCCAGCAGCGCTCGGATTTGATGGGTCTTTCCGTCCTGGTGTACCATCATGTCTATTACTGGACGGGGGTCGCTCAATTTCTTTTTCTTTGAGGTTTCAGCCCTTGGTTCCTCGGCTGGTTGTTTTCGCGATATGCCGCAAATTATCGCAAAGGCCTCAGGCTGTGACTGTTCCTGGCCTTTTAAAAATCCGAATCCGAGTCCTCCCATGGTAGGAAGCTGGCTTCTGTGTCCATGGTTTCCACTGCCGCTATTTTTTGGGTTTTTGCGGTGGGTTCAGGGGTTGGATCGTCATTTTCCCTTGGTCTCTTGGGACGGGGTGCCGGGGCGAGGCTTTCTCCTACCGCCGCTGCCTTCCAGGGGGCTGCTGGCAGCGCCGTTCCATGTACGGTTTGGAACAAGAAACATTCGAAGGTTTTATGGCCGGTCCTTCCACATCTCCAACAGCCGTCCTGGTTCCTTTTGTGGGCGTCTATTTCCTGCTGGGGCACTCCTTTCAGGGCTGCCGCCGTATTCTCCCATATTGTCGATCGGCCTCCGTCCCTTCTTGCTTCTTGCCGATCTTCCTTGCGCGGTGGTCGCAGGTCCTTTTTCCGGTTGTCCCTTTGCTTTTCTTCGGTTCGGGTCGCGCTCCCCGTGGGTTTTCCTTGCTCCCTAGCCTGCTTCAGAGCTTTTTTCTTTTCCACCTGTAGCGCTGCTTGGTAGGTGGCTTCTAGGAACCCTTCGTCGTCTGCGAATTCCCCCATGTAATGCGCGAACTGCATATCCAGCACTGCGTCCGTCATTGCTAGGTCAATTTTTTCCTGCAGACTTTCGCCGGCGGCCCGGGCATAATTATTCAGGGCCCGGAATTCCGTCATGTAGGCCCTTATGTCTCCCGAGTACTTGAGCTGGCTTAGCTTTAGCTGGGCGTTGGCTGCTTCCCTGGGGTCGTGGTATTCCGTTCGGATATCCGCTGCGTAATTGACCCAGGAGTCGTTTTCTCCCAGCGTGTCGTAGCGGTGTAGATCCCATGCTTTGGCCGTTCCGGTCAATAGTGTCCCTACCCAGGCTATCTTCTGCTGGTCACTGGTTTCCGGATAGAAGCTCAGGTACTTGGTGACCGACTTCCACCAGGTGTTGAATGGGGTGGAGGGCTTTCCGTCGAAGGCCTCGGAATTCGTCATTTTAAGACGCGACGTTCGTACCGAGACTGGCACGGGGTTAGGCTGGGTGGCCCGTGCCATTCCTTCTGCTACCGCGCTGGCCACGGTCGGGGCGAGTTCTTCCGTAGTCAAGGTTCGTCTCGCTGGAGGAGGCGTCGGGGAATTCCGTTGCGACCTTGGGGGCGGCGATGGCGGTGGGTGAGGCGGCAGGGGCCGATTTGGCGGTCGCGGGGGTTCTCCCCCTCCTCTAAACATTGGAGGCCTCGGTGGGGACGGGGACAGCGCCAGACGGCGAGTTCTTCGATCCGGCCTGGGTGGCACCGTCGGTCGCTGGATCCTCGTGGATCGTTCGTCCGCAGGTCCTGCGCGGAGTTGTCACAGGCCGCTGGCTAAGCTGGACGTGGATGGTGGGGCCGGACTGCGCCATGCTTCTGGTTCTGGCGTGGAGCGACCCGATGCCTGAGGCGGGGGGAGCGGAGTCTCTGGGATTCGGATTTGCGCGGCCAATTGCTGTAGCGCTGCTGCCTGGCGCCGCATTTCTTCCCGGGCCTCTAGCAATTGCCGCTCTAGGTATTCCCCTCGTTTCTGGTGTTCTCTGGCCCACAGTTCTACATTACCTTGGAAATTAGCCAAATGCTGGCTTCGCGCTATGTGTAACAGCCGGGCCGACACAGCTTTGGGTAGTGGGACAAGGATGAGGTCGGCGTGCAGCAGCGGCCGAGGACAGGATCGGACAGGACAGGAACGGCACGCGGCGGCGGCCGAGGACAGGATCGGACAGGACAGGAACAGCGCGCGGCGGCGGCCGAGGACAGGATCGGACAGGACAGGAACGGCGCCCGGTGGCGGTCGAGGACAAGATCGGACAGGACAGGAACGGTGCACGGCGGCGGCCGAGGACAGGATCGGACAGGACAAGGGCGGCGCGCGGCGGCGGCCGAGACACGAGAAGGACAAGAGCGGCACACGGCGGCGGCCGAGACAGGACAAGAGAAAAGGAGTTGTGGCAAGATGCTTCTATTCGAGAAAGGGGGCAAACAAGTTGTTGCGTGAGGAAGGAAAAAGGAAGAAAGAAAGAAAGAAAGAAGTGGGCGACGGCTCCTTTTAAGGATATCCGTCGCCCGCTCGGCGTCACTCCACATTCCTTCCTCCCGCATTCCAGACGGCGCCAAGGGTCGAGGCCTAGTAGCTGGCACGCGCCGTGACAGTAGGCCCCCCTTAGGCCCGAGTTCCCACGAGGGCAGCCCGTACAGGTGCCGGCCACTCTGGGTAGCATCCATGGTATATGTCCACCGCTTCCACCTCGACAAGGTTTTCCTCGGGTTCCCATGTTGGGTCCGTAAACCCCCTCCCCTTAACCAAATACTGCAACCGTCCTCTCGTCCTCCTACTGTCCAGAATCTCTTCTACCTCCCACTCTTCTTCGCCCTCAACGATCACCAGTAGGGGTGGCGGGTTCACCTGACCCAGGAGGGGGTCGTCTGCAGCGGCGTGTAGGAGCGACACTGGAAAGGTTTGGTGTTTTTGTATGGTCGCAGGTATGTCCAACTCATAGGCGTGGGTCCCTATGGTTCGGACAACACGGTAGGGTCCGTGGTGTTTATTTTCCAACTTCCGGCTTGGGCGTGCAGTTCTCCAGTTTCTTCCGTCAACCCAAACCAAATCGCCTGGTTGGAAAGCGGGGGCGGGCATACGGTGGCGGTCAGCACCGTCTGCCTGCCGCATCTGGGCGTATCGGATCTCCGCCCTGGCGACTTTGTGGATGCGTTCCAGTTGTTCCTCTGCCGTCTGAGCTTCCCTCTCCTCGGGGGCATCCACTCGTATATCCAACTCGAAGTCATAATGCGGGTGGTACCCAAGGTTGGCGAAGAACGGCGACAGCGAGGTGGTGTCGGCTACCTGGTTGTTGCCTGCGAATTCCGCCAGAAACAGATAGTCCACCCAATCGTCCTGCAGATAAGTGACATAAGCCCTCAGGTGTTGTTCCACTACTGCGTTCACCCGTTCGGTTTGTCCATCAGTCTGAGGGTGGAAAGCGGTAGAGAGGCGTGGATCAATCTTAAGACAAGAACAGAGGTGCTTCCAGAAGCGGGATGCGAATTGGGGCCCTCTATCGGATACGATTGTCTCCGGTAGTCCATGGTAGCGGAAGATCCTATCGCAAAAGAGATCCACCAATACTTCCACGGTAATCGTAGTCGTACAGGGGACAAGGTGCCTCTGTTTGGTCAGGCGATCAACCACCACGCAAATTGCATCGAATCCTTTTGAACGCGGTAGGCCCGTGACAAAGTCCACAGAGATGTGTTGCCATGGCCGTTCTGGTACTGACAACGGTCGTAGGACTCCATACGGCGCATGGCGGGTAGACTTTGTTCGGCGGCAGACATGGCAGTTCCGTACGAAACGGTCAACATCCTTCCTCATTGACGGCCAGTAGTACCTTCTTGCGAGCAGTTCGAGCGTTTTGGCACGTCCTGGATGACCCACGGTGGGAGGGTCATGATGGTCCTGCAGTAATCGAAGCCGAAGTGGTAAATGATCTGGTACATAGATGCAATCCCGGTAGATCAACCTGCCATCTCTTTCCTTGCAGTCGGCTAACGATATTTCCTTGCATTGCCTGGTACCGTTCCGGACTAATCCCAGTATCTGCTCTGGAAATGGGTCGGCTAGGTAGGCTTCGGCAAGTAAGGTGGATATCCATCCAGTGTCTGGAACGTCGATCCGTCCGGCGTCCGGCTGTCCGGCGTCCGGCTGTCCGGCGTCCAGCTGTCCGGCATCCGGAACGTCGTTGGCCAGCAACTGCAAGCTGTCTACGGCGTCCATCCTTCTGTCCCAGTGTAAGTCTGACAGGTTCTGAGGTTTTAAAACGGCATGCTGGTTGGCAAGCAGTCTTTCATCCCCCTCCTTAGGGAGATCTCCCGATCTCCGAGTCAAGGCGTCCGGCTTTCCTCCTGCTTTTCCTGGCTGATACGTGATCCTGAAGTCAAAACGGGAAAGGAATTCGGACCATCGGGCCTGTCGACGGTTTAACAGTTTCGTGCTCATGAAGTATTCCAGGTTCTTATGGTCGCTCAAAACCTGGATTGGGTGGCGCGAACCCTCCAAGTGAGGCCTCCATTCCTCAAAAGCCCGGACGATTGCCATGAGTTCCTTATCGTAGATTTCATAATTGCATTCTGCAGGGCTGTGTTTCTTGGAGTAAAAGGCCACCGGGTGTAGAACACCCTCATCGTCGTACTGGGAGAGAATGCCAGCCGAGACATAGTCAGAAGCGTCGGTTTCCACTATTACTTCACGGTCGTAGTCGAAGTGGCGGAGAATGGGGGCCGACGTGAACGCTTTTTTGAGGAGGACGAAGGCTGCTTGCTGCTCTGGTCCCCACACAAATGGAACGTATTTCCCTCCCTCTTTTTTCGTCATCCTGGTCAACGGCGTTACCACCTTGGAGTAATCCTTTATGAACCGTCTGTAGAAATTGGCGAATCCGAGGAAACATTGCACATCGGTGACATTTTTCGGGGTTTCCCAACCCAAGACGCAGGACACCTTCTCCGGATCCATCTGGATTCCATTGGTGGTGATTATGAAACCCAGATATTTCACCTCCTGTTTGTGAAAATGGCATTTTTCAGGCTTCAGGTGCAGTCCGGCGTCCGACAATGCTTTCAACACCTTATACACCTGTTCCTTGTGTTCCTTCAAGGTATTGCTGTAAATAAAGATGTCGTTGAGAAACGCGGTACAAAAGTCGTCAAGGTAGGCTCGGAGCACATCGTTTATGAGGGTTTGGAAATCAGAAGGTGCGTTCGTTAGCCCGAATGGCATAACCAAGGATTCAAATAACCCGTAACGTGTCCGTAATGCCATTTTCCATTCTTCGCCTTCTGCCATTCATACCAAGTTGTATGCCCCGCGAATATCCAGAGTAGTGAAATATTTGGCCTTCGACAACCGCATCAATGTTTCCTGTAGCAACGGCAGTGGGTAACGATTCTTGATAGTCCCTGCATTCAGCCCACGGTAATCGACACACAACCGTAGGCTGCCGTCGGTCTTTTTGACAAAAAGGATTGGTGAGGCCACAGGGGAGGACGACGCCCTAATGAATCCCTTGCTCAAATTCTCCTCTAACCATTCCTTTAACGTCTGCAACTCGGTTCTGAACTTTGAATATAGCGGGCCGAAAGGAGGCGTGAATCCTTCTCGCAAGGGAATCTTGTGGTCATAAGGCTGGTGGGGTGGTAGATTCTTTGCCAAAGTTTCCGAAAAGAGTGGTAGGAACTCGTGGTATTCTGCTGGTACATAATCCTTCAGATCCAGCTCCTTCGGTTTCTTTGCTTGCTCGCCCACGCCGAGCGC
>Ga0307508_10001511_pt1 | contig 25971 bp, 25 predicted proteins | sample 9_EM_MG_FD_203089 | JGI IMG/M metagenome (GOLD analysis project Ga0307508, IMG submission 203089) | Populus trichocarpa ectomycorrhiza microbial communities from riparian zone in the Pacific Northwest, United States - 9_EM | ecosystem: Host-associated > Plants > Roots > Unclassified | place... | reverse complement strand
CCTCCTCGTCAGGATTGAGGACGATGATGCCTGCTCGGTCAAGAGAGAGCCCAGCCGGCAACGGCAGACGGAGTTCTCCTCGTGCTGCTTTTTGACGCTCGCCTTGATGGAGGCGAATCTGTATCTGATGGAGTTCGGCCTCGCTCATGATGCCGGACAAGCCCAGCAACAGGCGGTCGTGATAGGCGCGCGGATCGTAGAGACGCTCGCCGTCGGCGATGAGCACGCCGAACACCGATCAAAGCTCGAGCAGTTGGTGCCAGTCCCGATTATTGCGTGCCAGGCGTGATGCGTCGAGGCTGATCACGAGTCCCGCATTGCCGAGGCCGATCTCGGCAATCAGCTTCTGGAAGCCTTGGCGCTCAACGCCGCCTGCGCCGGACTTGCCGAGATCCTCATCGATCACCTGTACCCGCTCGTGAGGCCATCCCAGGCGGACAGCGCGATCGACAAGACGGTACTGCAGCTCCGTGCTCTCCTGATGCTGTCGCACCTGGTGAACGGACGACTGCCGCACGTAGATGTACGCCAACTTGGCGCGATGCGCCGTCGTAAGGCGTTCGTCAACGACGTTCGAGACCATCAACATGGGTGGTCTCACTTCCGGATGCGCCGGCGCCGGCTTGCATTCGCCGTATCAACCCGGCAACTGCCCGGGCTACCTGCTTCTGCGTCCCGGCCGGCAACTTCGACCATGGGCGCGGAGGACTTCTTGCCAACCGGTGGGGTGGGCATGCCTGGCCCGGGAGTGGCGGAGACGCAACGCGTTCTGGAAGGGTGTGTAGGGCCATCGCGAATCACCTCCTCAGCGAGGAGAGCCAGACTCGCGTTCAAATGCCGCGTCAATGGCATAAGGGTACGCAAGCTGATCCGGGGCACCGCAGACCCCTTCAAGTCCGATGCGACGGGGGGCTCGCCAAGATCAGTCGACGACACTCGGATCGAGCGTCTCCGCCCGTCGGAAAGCTGCACAACGATGTAGGTGGGACCTCGTGCCGAGCGCTCCGGCAGTGCCGTAAGCTTGCTACCGAATAAGGAATGTCGCGGGTCCGTAATCGTGACCTGGGACACCATCCGATCGAGGATTGTGGCGCTCTGCAGTGTTCGGTGACGCCAAGACAATGACTGCTCTGCTTAACCGCCTGACCTATCATTGCGACATTGTCGAAACCGGCAATGACGGTTGGCGGTTCAAAAAGCCGCGACGATGATCAAACAGCCGGCGCTCGCACCGTCTCCGCAATCCCGACCAGCTCCGGCGGCGCGAGCGCTACCGCCAGAACCAGGCGCTCAAAGGGATCAAAATCGTGGAGGCCGATTCGCATTTCGTAGTGCTGCGTCAATCGAGCAGCTTCACGCAGTGGCGAAACGGCGACGGGGCTTCGCCGGAAGCCAGAAGCGATTATGTCAGTCCTACTAACTCAAAATTAAAGTGAGCGGACGCGCGATATTTAATCTATGTTCGCATCATCTTTTGGCCGGGCCATGTATTTCCTTTGCCGGGAGTAGAAGATGCAGTGTCCAGTTTGTGATGGCTCGGCGAGGGATCATACCCCTCCCGAATTTCGTGGAATCGTTGTCCATTGCCCCACATGCGGAAATTTTAACATCGTCGGCGGGTACTTAGACAAGCTCCGAGCATTGGACCCGGCCGCGCGAGGTGAAGTCCTCAGGAAGGCGAAACAGCTTGCCAAATTCTTTGGTGGTCCATCCATTGATGGATCGTGTTTCTAACGTGCATAATCGCCAACCCGACTGGCTTGATCATTCACGGGTTCTGTCATGGGATCTAAGAGCCAATCGCCCGCTTCGAAACAAGGAACGGCTTGGCGCAGCAGCGCTCGGTTCGACACCGAGTGGACACGAGACCACATCGAAGAGCAACGAGCCTGTTGACGACATCCGTGGCCTGCCGCCATGTGGCGCAACGGTGGATGTGGCACCGACCCGTCAGTGGATGGCAGACCTCTTGCGTTTGAGCTGCGTGCGGCTGCCGCGAACTCACCTTGAGAGCGAACCGACGGGCCGCGCCGGCCGCGAACCTTGCGCCGTGGCCCTCAGCGGTCGAGCCGGCCGCGCAGTCGCACATGAACGATGCCACTCGTCCGGCACAAAACCCACGGCTCCGTCCCGCTACCCCTCGCTTCCCAGTCGGCGGGCACTGAGGCGCCCAACCGCAACCAGAATGCCGAAGATGATGGCCTCCGGGCGCGGCGGGCAGCCGGGGATGTAGACGTCGACAGGCAGGACCCGGTCGACGCCGCCGGCACTGGCGTATCCCTCCCCGACGATGCCGCCCGACGCGGCGCAGGCTCCCACGGCGATCACGACACGCGGTTCGGGGATGGCCTCAAACGTGCGGTGGACGGCAGTCTCCAGGTTGCGCGTCACCGGGCCGGTGACTATGACGCCGTCCGCATGGCGCGGAGAGGCAACGAAGTCGATGCCGAGGCGACGAATGTCGTACACTGGGTTCAGGAGGGCGGCGAGTTCCCAATCGCAAGCGTTGCAGGAGCCTGCGTCTAGATGGCGGAGGTGCAGCGATCGGCCCAGCACCCGGTGGATCTCTGACAAGGAGCGGGCGGCCTCGGCGTCACGGTCGGGTGCCGGTCCCGCCGCTCGGTCGGTAGGGTCGTCGGCCAATACCTCGATCCGCAAGTCGTTGCGGCAGCGCGTCGCGAGCTCGAAATCTCGTCCCATGGCGACCGCGTCGACCCACGGGTCCTCGGCGCAACGGCCGCAGAAGATGCATCGCGCGAGATCAAGTGCAACGTAACGACGGTCAGCGTCGAGACGCTCCGAGAGCGCACCCGTGGGGCAGACGGTGGGAGGAGGCAGGGCGCTACCCGGGCGAAGCACGGGCGCCCCCCGAAAACGATCCGGCGGCACGCTTGGCTCCACGGGGTAGCGGGTCGTGACCACCCCCGTACGAATTGCGTTCACCAGGATTCGTAGCATGTCAGCGATCCGTGCACGAGTAGCAGAGCTCGAAGCTCTTGTTGACGAGCGGGAAGTCAGGGACGATGGCCGTCTCGGCGGCCAGGACCACTGCGGGCCAGTTGTGGTAGCTCGGCGATCGGAGATGGTATCGCTCCACGCGCCCAGCGGCATCGATGCGAAGCCAGTGGACCGCCTCGCCTCGCGCCGACTCGATGGCCGAGATCCCGATCCGTCCGCTCGGCAGCGGCTCTATGAGGGCGACCTGTAACGGCCCCGGCTCCAGTCGTCGGACCAGCTCGCCGACGAGCCGGATCGACTCCCGAGCCTCCAGGGCGCGAACCGTCACGCGGGCCATCGCGTCGCCCTCCGACGCAGTCGCGACGCGCAGGTCGAGCGGCTCGGGACCCGCGAACGCGCCGTGGGGATGGTCGCGTCGCGCGTCGCGGTCCACGCCGCTCGCCCGGGCCGCCACTCCGGCGACGGCGAGGTCCAGAGCAGCCTGGTGTTGGAGGATGCCGGTGTCATCGAGCCGATCGACGACCGACGGGTTGGCTTCGATGCGCGCCATCAGGCTGTCGAGCCCGGCGAGAGTATCTTGGAGTGTGACGGCAAGGAGTCCGAGGAGGTCGTCTGTGAGATCGAGGCGCACGCCGCCCGGGACCACGAGGCCTCGGAGGAAGCGATTGCCTGCGAGCCGCTCGTTCATCTGCTGGAGGCGCTCCTTCAAACGCATCCCTGCGGCGGTGCCGTAGTGAAACGAGGCGCCGGCGCAGACGTTGCCGACATCGCCGACGTGGTTGTAGAGCCGCTCCAACTCGAGAGCAATGCTACGGATGAGCCGGGCCCGCGGAGGGGCATCCACGTCAGCAATCTGCTCGAGTGCCTCGCAGTAACCCAGGCCGTGGGCGACCGAGCAGACCCCACAGATACGCTCGGCGACGTAAAACGCGTCGAGCGGCGAGAGCCCCTCCATCCGCTTTTCCAGCCCGCGATGCGTGTAGAACAGGCGCGCGTCGAGATTGAGCACGGTCTCGCCGACCGACGTGAAGCGAAAGTGACCCGGTTCGATGATGCCGGCATGGATCGGGCCGACCGGGATCTCGAAGACGCCCTCGCCTTCGGCGACGAGGTGCGGAAACTCATCGGCGGGCTCGACCGGGACCCGCTGCGAGCCATCGAAAGCCTTGCGGAGCGGAAAGGCGCCCTTTGGCCACCCGTCGTGGACTACGAGCGGGCGGGGATCGGGATGCCCGACTGAGACGATCCCGAAGAGGTCCTGCATCTCGCGCTCGTGCCAGTTTGCGGCCGGCACTGCCGTCGTCAGCGAGGGCACCTCCGGGTGCGCCGCATCCACGGAGATGAGAAGCGTCACGAACTGGTCCGGGGCGCCGGGCGCGGTGGGCTCAAAGACATAGCGCACCTTCAGGTCACCGTCGGGCGTCGCTGTCTCGTCCGTCGCCACGACCGTGGCCAGGGCCATCGCGTACGGTCCGATGAGCACGGCGGCAGCCGCCGGGAGATCGCGTGTGCGACCGAGGCTCACCGTGAGGTCTGATGGGCGCGGTCCGACGTCCGTGTCGACGGAGCCGTCCGCGCCTGCCCGCAGCGCGTCCATGAGAGCAGCGTCAACCAACGACAACCTCCGTGGCACGTTGGAGGAGCCCGCCGAAACTCGCGGGAATGGTGAGGCCAAACAGGACGATCATCGCCGCGAGCATCAGCATCCCGAACAGCGGCGACCAAGCCTCGGCCTGCCGGCCGGCCGCCGCCGTCGGCTCACCAAACACCATCGCGCCGACATGATGGAGGAGGCCGGCAAAGATGACAACGACCATCACGAGGAAGATCGCGATCGCCACCCAGTGACCGCGGCCGATGCCGGCGCGCAGCACCGTGAGCTCGCTCACGAAGATCGAGAACGGCGCCACGGCGGCGAGCGACAGTGCCGCCAGCATGAGGAGCGTGGCGCCGATCGGCGCCACAGCGAACAGGCCCCGGATGACATGTATGTCGCGCGAGCCGTAACGGGCGATGGCCGTCCCGGCGGCAAAGAACGCGAGGGCCTTGGTGACCCCGTGGTTCACCACGTGCAGCAGTGCACCGTAGGTGCCGACGGAGCCGCTAAAGCCGAGACCGAGCGCGATGATTCCGACGTGCTCGATGCTGCTGTAGCCGAGGAGGCGTTTGATGTCCTGCTGAACCAGGATGAATGGCGTCGCCACGACGATCGAGATGAGGCCAAAGACGAGCAGCACCTCCGCCGGGAACGCCGGGCCGCACGCGGCGGCGGCGATCGCCTGGAACCGGATGATTGCAAGCAGCGCGCACTTGATGAGGATGCCAGAGAGTAGCGCCGAGACCGGCGTGGGCGCCTGGCTATGGGCGTCCGGCAGCCAGAGATGCATGGGCGCGAGACCGGCCTTGGTGCCGTAGCCCACCATCACGAAGACAAAGCCGATCCGGACGATACCCGGGTCGAGCATGGGAGCGATCTTCATGATCGCCGACCAGTTCATCGCGCCCGCGCCTCCCATGACGCCGGTGGCAGCGGCATAGACGAGCACCGTGCCGAAAAGCCCGAAGGAGATGCCGATGGTTGTCACGATAATGTATTTCCATGCTGCCTCCAGGCCGTGCTGGTGGCCGTGATAGCCGATGAGGACGGCGGAGGTGATCGTCGTTCCTTCCATCGCGATCCAGAGGACTCCGAGGTTGTCGGCGAGGACCGTGACGACAATCGTCGCGACGAAGGCGTGCATAAGAGCGAAGTAGGACCGCAGGTGCTCGGCCTTCATGTTGCCGACCTCCACTGCCTGCCTGAGCCACCCCACCGTGTAGATGGAGACCGCCAGAGTGAGGACGACGAGGAGGAGGAGAAAGACGAGTCCAAGGTCGTCCACGCGGAGGACGCCGAGCGCCTGCGGCCCGCCGGTCGCCACCTCGCGGGCAAGGACGAGCGTGAGCGCGAAAAGGACCGCCGAGCTACCGACGTCGATGGCCGAGAGGATGCGGCGGGCGCGCGTCGTGAGCATCAGCAGCGCCGTGATGGTCGGGATAAGCGGCAGGACCCAGAGGAGCGTTCGAGCCACGGATCATCCCCTCAGCCGGTCCAGGTCCGCGATGTCGGCGTCGACCGTCGAGCGGACCCGGAGCACCATGATCGTCATGACGAGCGCGGCGAGGATGACGTCGAGGATTACGCCGATTTCGATGATGAGCGGCATGCCTTGCGTTACCGCCATCGCTGTAAAGAAGATCCCGTTCTCCGACGCGAAGAGGCCTACCATCTGGGTTAACGCCGTCATACGGGTCGCCATGACCAGCACACCGAGCAGGGTGAGGGCGATGCCGACGGGAAGCGCGTTGCCGGTGATCGCCTGGCGGACGGGGCCGAGTGAGGCGCTCAGGTGAAACGCCATCACGACGACCGCCACGGCGAGGGCGAGCGTTGCGGAGATAGCGATCACCGGCTCAATCTCGCGCCGGACGTTCAAGCGCCGGACCACCCAGTGCAGCACCCACGGCAGCACGATTGCTTTGATGGCGAGCGTAACGCCAGCAATGACCCACAGGTCCTCATTCCCGGTAGCCGTCGCCAGAACCGCGCCCGCGATGGCGATGAGGAGCGATTGGGCGGCCACGGCGTGGATGGCGTGGGAAATCTGACGTGCCGCGATGATGAGAATCATCGTGAACAGCAGCAGCGCGCCGAGGTCGTCGATGATCGTCTGGACTGTCTCGGGGTTCATAGGATCCTCAGCGCGAGGGCCATGATGGCGCAGACGAAGCCGATGCCAAGGTACTGTGGCACCCGAAAGAAGCGGAGCTTGGCGTAGGACGACTCGACCAGCGCGAGCCAGGTCGCAAGCACGAGGATTTTCGCCGCGAACGCGCCGGCACCGAGCAGAAGTCCCGCGACGCCCGGGCCGTCTGCCAGTCCTACCGGGAAAAAGAGGGCCGACACGAGGCCGAAAGCCACGATCTGTCGAGTATGCGACGCGAGCATCATGCAGCCGAGCCCCGGCCCGGAGTGCTCAAGCAGCATGCCTTCGTGCAGCATGGTGAGTTCCAGGTGGGTGTCCGGGTTGTCCACGGGAATGCGGCCCGTTTCTGCCGGGAGTAACACGAGCATGGCCGCAAAGCCGAGGAAGTCCGCCGCGCGCCAGGCGAGGATCCACGACACCCCGCGATGCGTTGCGAGGGCGCCGAGCTCCGTCGTCCCGGCGGCCACCGCTGTCGAGAACACGACCATCATCAAGACCGGCTCGACCAGCGGCGCGATCGTCATCTCGCGCGAGGCCCCCATCCCGCCGAACGCGCCGCCGGCGTCGAACGCGCCGACCGCAGTGAGGAAGCGCGCCAGCGCGAGCAGCCCGAGGAGCATCAATGCATCGCCCAACGGAAACGCCGGCGGCCCCGTCCGGACGACGGGAACGAGTGCACCCGCAGCCACCGTGGCAGCCAGCACGAGCACCGGAATCGACCGGAAGAAACCCGAGGTCGTGTCCGCCTGCACCGTGCCCTTGCGGAGCAGTTTGGTGATGTCGCGATACGGCTGAAGGATACCCGCTCCCTGACGACACTGGATAAGGGCCTTGAGTTTCTGGATGGTGCCGGTGACAAGCGGCCCGAGCAGCACGAGAAGGGTCATCTCGAGGAGCACGAGCGTGAGCGGTCTCTCGCCGGTCATCTTTGGCCCACCCCGAACAGCAGTAGCGCCACGAAGAGCGCTCCGAGCACAAATGCGATGTACCCGTGGATTCGGCCGGTGCTGCGGGCGCGGATGGCCTGCGAGAGCCTCGAGATACCCCGCTCGATGCGATGGTAAATCTGCGTCTCCGCGAGATCCATGACCTCTCCGGTATAGTGAATGCGTCGGACGACGTACGGCGTTCCGGCGGTCTCCCGGGTCACCTCGCGGCGCAGGTCGTAGAGCGTCGCGAAGACGAGCCGAAGCGGCTTGGCAAACGCGGTAGCCGTGTAGTCGAACCGTGCGACGGGGCTCATTCCGCACGTCCACGTCGGCGCGCCGCGCCGCGGGGCACGCCGCAGTCCGCGGCGCAAGACCCACGCCATCGCGGCGAGCGCGATGAGGAGTGCGGCCAGCACCGTCATCGAGATCGCCGTGGCGTTCGTCCCCGACGGCGCTTGTGCCACCGATAGCACGAGCGGTCCCCGGGCCGTTACGACCACGCTCGCCCCGGGGCCGTGGAGCAGCTCGACCGTTGGCGCGTCGAGCAGGCGCATTGCGTACCCTGGCGCGACACCGAGGATCACGCACACTGCCCCGAGCCAAACCATGCCGGCGATCATCGACGGCGGTGCTTCGGTGGCCTGCTCGGCATGGGGCGTTCGCGGGCGGCCGAGGAACGTGACACCGAACGCCTTCGCGAAGCAGGCAGCGGCGAGGCCGCCCGTGAGCGCCAGCATTGCCGCGGAGAAGACGATGCCGAGCCCGGCGGCGCCGCGGAAGTCGCTGGCGCCGCCGAGGAGGGCCTGGAAGGTGAGCCATTCACTGACGAATCCATTGAGCGGGGGGAGGGCCGAGATCGCGACGGCTCCAAGCAGGAACAGTCCCGCCGTCCAGGGCATGCGCCGGGCGAGCCCGCCGAGTTCCTCCATGTTGCGGACATGCGTGCGGCAGAGGACGCTGCCCGCGCCGAGGAAGAGGAGGCCTTTGAATGCCGCGTGGTTCACGGTGTGAAGGAGCGCGGCGGTGAGCGCGACCGTCGCGAGGGCGCCGCCCGCGATCTCCCGACGCCACAGGATCATCGCCAGCCCCACGCCGATAAGAATGATCCCGATGTTCTCCACGCTGTGGAATGCGAGCAGGCGTTTGAGGTCATGCTGCTGTAGGGCGTAGAGCACACCGAGCACGGCGGAGGTTGTGCCCACGACGAGCACGGTCCATCCCCAGGAGGATGGCAGTGGCGCGGCGGGCGGGGCGAGGAGGTCGAAGGCGAAGCGCAATATCCCGTAGATCGCTACCTTGAGCATGATGCCCGACATCAGCGCCGAGACGTGGCTCGGGGCAGCAGGGTGCGCGCGAGGGAGCCAGACGTGGAGAGGGACAACGCCGGCCTTGGTGGCGAAGCCACCGAGTGCCAAGAAAAATAGCGTCGTTCGCGTCGCGCTATCGAGGCCACCCGCCGCCACGCGAAGGGCCGTAAAGTCGAATGCCCCGGCCCACTCGGTGAGGGCAAGGAACGCGACGAGAAGCATGGCCGTTCCTCCGTGGGCCATCACCATGTAGAGAAGCCCTGCCCGAGCGTTCTCGCCATCCCGGTCGTCGGAGACGACCAGGACGTAACTGGCGAGCGTCATGCCTTCCCAGCAGAGCAGAAAGCTTAGCGCGTCGCCCGCGCAGCAGACGAACGCCATGCAGCCCAGGAACACATTCAGTGCGATCACCTGCGCTGCCTGCCGCGCCGGTCCCGCGTCGGGCGAGTGCGCCCGAAGGTAGGCCGGACCGTAGATCGACGCCGCGACGGCTACGAGGGAGATGACGAACAGGAAATAGGCCGAGAGCCCGTCCACCGATAGCGAAAGCCGAGCGAACGGGAAGACGACCGGGAGCGGCTGGGTCAACGTGCGGCCCGGGTCGCCGAGGAGAACGCCGAGCGAAACGTCGAGGCCTACAACAGCCCCCGCAAGCGCGGCCAAGTGACCCACGCCAAGCGCGAGTCTACCCGACCACCACGCCAGCAGCGACGAGAGCGCCCCTGCCGCGTAGCAGGCAGCCATCAAGAGCGCGCCCGTCAGAAGTAATTCTCGGTTGGTGGCGAAATTGATCACTTCGCATTACCAATCACTTTGATGAAATCGCGACGTCTCTAACATTGAGCTGACGGGGTTCGAGACCGCGTCGGCCGCCACTTCAGCCTTGGCGCGGCCCACGCATCAGCTTGAGTGCCGCTTCGATTTGCCACCGAGTCTTGCCTCTTCGTTATTTCCTTTTTCTTCGAAAGAGCAAGCTTTTTTGGATGCTACAGTTGCTGGGCATATTCTTGGGTTGACGATGAACCTGAATAGCCCCCAACCCGGGCCACTCTGAATGACGCTGTTGGGTCGCCACCGAAATGGGCTGTTCGCGATATGTCCGCTCTTCCCCGATAGCGACCGAAGAACGGGCATGGCGAGGGCTTCGGCGCACTACCGCCCTCGCAACTTCTCTAGCAATCAAGAATACCTCAATGGCGAACGAGAGCAAGAAAACGCCTCCGCACAAGAGAAACGCTTGTCCACCATTGGCTGTCCATGTCGTCCTCCCAAGTATTTTTGCAACAAATCCGCCGGTGGATGCGCCGTAAGCATGTGGTGAGGACCGCATGCTTTTGCTTTCCATCCGGCGGGCCGCGGGTTGGCTATTCGCCGCCGTCGCGACGCTTGAGCCGCGTGCGGTTGTCTTTATGGATTTTGATCAGATTGATAAAATTCTCGATTACGCCATTGCGCGCGATTATGCGCGACGACAGCGCAATTACCGCCGATTGCTGCACGTGCATCCGCAGGGACTTCGCATGACTCTGCTGTCTCACCCTGACGGTGAAATGCCTGACATGCGCGCGGTCTCTTCGACAAGATAGTCGATCAACGGCCGGACGCGGACGATGCCCGCCTGTTCCGGAGCGGTGAGCATGTTCAACGGAACGGTCGGAAGCGAATAGTCCGGGAGCAGGACCTCCAACCGGCCGTCCGCAAGAAGATCCTCGACAAGCCAGCGGTGGGCAGGACCGATGCCGCGACCGGCGACGAAGGCTTCCCTGGCGGCAAGCCCATGATCGACCCGCAGACGCGCCGAAGGGAATGGTATGGCGCACGCCATCCGGTCCCTGCAAAACCAGCACAACGCTCCCCGCAATCGCTCGGCAATGAGAGCGGGACCCGCGATGACTTCGACGCTTGCAACGTAGCTTGAAGCCGGCGCCAAGGGAGGGAGGATGAGCCCGGAAATTGCAACCGAAAAGTCATTGGGGTGTGGGGGTCGTTTTCAAAGAACCCAGCGACGTTGCCGCCAGGGCATCTCTCAGGCTATGCGCGAGTTCAGCCTTGCGGTATGGCTTAGTCAGAATAATGGAATTTGCGGAGGCATCTCTCCGCTCAACCAATGAATCCCGTGGGTAGCCAGAGCTAAAGACCACAGGCAAGCCCGGCCGCAATCGACATGCCAGATCGGCGAGTTCCCAACCGCTCATGCCGCCGGGCATGACAATATCTGTGAAAAGCATATCAATGCTGGGATCGGCCCTGAGCTTAAGCAGAGCATCATTGCCATCTATGGCGGTGACGACAGTATATCCGAGACTTTCGACTCTCAGTATCACGGAAGAGCGAACGAAGGGATCATCTTCTACGACCAATATCGTTTCACGGCCTTGTGGCACGGAAACGGCATCCGCTGGCGCAGAAGATTGCTGCACGTTCGTTGTGACATGCGGCAGATAGATTCTCACGGTCGTGCCAAGCCCGGGCTCACTGTATATCGAAACATGTCCATTCGACTGCTTGGCGAAGCCGTAGACCATACTCAACCCGAGGCCGCTGCCCTTGCCGACTTCCTTGGTCGTATAAAACGGCTCGAACGCGCGCGCGGCGACTTCCGCCGTCATCCCCATGCCGTCATCGGTCACGGCGATCATGGCGTACTCGCCGGCCTCGATCTCCGGATGAAGCGCCTGGTAGTGATCGTCGAGCGCCGCGATGCGGGTGCTCAGCGTCAAATGTCCGCCGTTGGGCATGGCGTCCTGCGCATTGAGGGCGAGGTTCAGGACCGAGGACTCAAGTTGCGCGCGATCGGCGAAGGCCAGAACCGCTTCGGAATTCGGAGCGATCCCGATTTCGATGTTTTCACGGAGGGTTCGCCTGAGCAGCTTGTGCATCGAATCGAGAAGTTCATGCCAATCCACTGCGCACGGGTGCAGCAATTGCCGGCGACCGAACGCCAGCAATCTTTGCGTCAGCTCCGCGCCCCGCTCGCCGGCCTGGCATATCTCGCCGGCGATCCCCTGCAGATCCTGCCGGGATTTCAGTTGTTCGCTTAAGTGTTCGGCGTTGCCGACGATGACGGTGAGCAGATTGTTGAAGTCATGCGCGATGCCGCCCGAGAGTTGGCCCACCATCTCCATTTTCTGTGCCTGTCGAAGCTGGTCTTCGGTGTGCTTGCGCTCGGTGAGATCATGAATCATCCCGACAAAGATCGACTCGCCGTGCTGCTTGGCCTCGCCGACCGACAGATCCATCGGGAACGTCGAGCCATCCTTGCGCAGGCCGACGACTTCCCGACCGATGCCGATGATCTTGCGCTCTCCGGTTTGCACGAAGTCCCTCATATAGTTGTCGTGATGCAAACTGTAGGTCGGCGGCATCAGCATCTTGACGTTTTCTTGGAAGACCTCCTCGGCGTGATACCCGAACAGCCTTTCGCAGGCCGGGTTGAACAGCAGGATGCGACCGCGCGTGTCGATCAGGACAAATCCGTCGACCGCGGTTTCCACCACCGCCGTCAGGCGCGCCATGCTCTCGCGCAGGGCCTGCTGGGACTGGAGCAACTGCTCGGAATCCCGACGCTTCATTTCCTCTTCTTTCAGCGCTTCTTGCGCCTGGCGAAGTTCGATTGGGGAAGGGATCCTGAGGAGTTCAGGCAACAATGGCCAGAGCATTCCAGCGGTGAAGACGGACGCCACGGCGGTTGCGGCCTTAACGAGCCCTTCGATTCCATAGACCGGCACCCAAAGCGTATAGATCGACAGTACATGCGTCAGGCCACAGGCCATGATGAAGATGGCGAACGACCAATAAACCCATCCGAACTTGAGATCGCGGCGCTTGGTCACAAAAATCGCCAGCGCAAACGGGATTGAAAAATACGCCATCGCGATCAACGCGTCGGAAACCACATGCAGCCAGATCAGTTCAGGCTCCCACAGTAAGCAAATCCCATGCGGAGACAGCGTTGACGAGTCTAAAATACGTTCAAGGAAAGGCGGCAAGTTCGCTACCCCCTTTTTCTGATGGAATCGTTGCTTCGTTGGCTCGCATTATGAGCTAGCGCGCCGCGAAATCGAGTCTCTGGGACTAACGCGAAATTGGACGCAGCAAGAGGTTTGGTTTGGTCTCTGCCAGATTTGACCTTGTCGCCGATCCGGTACCCGCCATCGCCGAGCCCTGACCTTACAGTACAGCCACTGAAATTCGGAATGCCAAGGCAGTTCCCTTGATTTGCAAACCCGCTTGGAACTAAAGGTCTGGACTGTTCATCTTTCTCACCATTCAAGAACAACATGACTTTGCACTGGCATTGATGGAGGGCACGTCGCGCGATGAGCAACGCAAGTGCCGTCGAAAAGGTTGCTACCCTGCTTCAAGCTACTCAATTTTAGCCACGAACTTCGAAAGCTGCACTGCCGAGTGCTGAAGCGGCCTTACGTTCTTGATTCACCCGCCACCTTTCCGGTGGACCTATTAATGAAATGCAGCCCAGTGCACGCTTGACAGACTACGGTCTCATATACGTCGCGTGGATCGGCGGAAATGGGCTCATCCGCCAGCCAGTGCTGGACGTTCATGCCAGTTCGAGGACATTTGAATAGGACATGATGGCCCATCCCGATAAAGATGACAAAGCTCTTGGTTGTCCGGCATCCGGATGTTTACTTAAGTCCTAGCGGCTATTCCCTCAGAGAGCCGCCGTAGTGACACTATCAATTCTGGCGTGTTCCTGCGTACGTGGATCGCGCGGCGGCGAAGCGCTGTGAAATTTAGATCTCTTCTTTGGTCTTCGTCTCCGCGTCGTAGATTTTGATCCGTAGCATCGGAAAGCGCCTTTTTAGCTCCTGGGCGCCGATCCGCGCCCCGTCCCTTGTCTTGAATTCGGTCTTCATGCGGCCGTCTACTTCGAGCGCATAGCCCGTTGCTGGTAGTTCATGTGTCGCTGCGACCATTTTGCTCAGCTCCGATTGTCAAATTGTCCCTCTGTGGATTTCTTAGCGTGAGTCTCCCAAACCGCACCAGCAGAACTGCGCTAACCCGTCCCAGAGACCCAGCAATCCAGCGAGGCCAATCCAGCCTAGGTAGACACCGGGCTAGAACATCTGTATAACCGTTACAGCAGCCATTAGTGATGTTTAATACATCCAGTTCGATCTGGGCGATCTGCGTTCGACTTTTTCTGATCGGTCCTCAGCATGAGGGAGACGAATCGTGCAACTCGCTTCCATGCCTTTGGATTCCATCGTTGTAGCGATGGCTACTATCCTCATGTTCGCAATATTAATCGCCGCACTTGCGTGGGGTGTTCATCAGAGTGGGTGACCTCGATCAAATGCTCGAAACAGCCTGTTTAGATGAGGCCGGCTCTAGACGAGCAGCCGCGATCAAACTTTCGGCTACGCGGGGAGCTTCAATGATGGAGCGAGCATACCCAGTCGTTATCGAGAAGTACGGCAATCGGCGCCTCTACAACACGACGACCAGCACCTATGAGAACGTCAAAAGCCTCGCGGGCATGGCAAAACGAGGTGAAAGTTTTGTCGTCTGCGACGCGAAATCCGGCGACGATATCACTCGGTCGGTTCTCCGGCATATCGTTTCGGAAGAGGAAAAAAAGAGCGGCCGGGATTTACTGCCCCTCGCCTTCATGCGTCGGCTGATTGGTTTCTATGGCGACGCCATGCAAGAAATGGTGCCCGCCCATCTCTAACGATCGATGGAGACTTTGACGCGGGAGCGGGAAAAACAACGGAGGTGAGGCAGCATGCTGCTGAATCGAGTAAGCCTTCCGGAGGATGGCAAACTCCGGAGCGGAAACTTCTACATTCCTCGGTTGGGTCAACTGAATGCTGCTCAGCACTTACCGGTTTTGATGAGTCGGTTCGTGGCGCAATACCGTGCCTCGTTTGACGATGAGGTTCATATACCGAAGCGCCTTGAGCTCTCGGAATTCGGGGACTTGGCAGACCATCTTCATCCTCGGAGCGCCGAGGAAGATCTGGACATTCCAACGTTTTGCGCCGTTCGCTGCAGCGCAAATTGGGGTGGACCTGACCGGCGGAAAGGTAACAGATGAGCGCTTCGCGCCTTACAACCGGCGGCTTGACGAGAAACCCGCCCGCCTTTTGCGCGAGAAAGCTCCATTCTACGTCGGCACACGTGTGGACGAAATCGGAGGCGAACGTGTCGCGCACCGCTTGTTCATACCGATGAGTGATGTCGGGCGGCTTATCACGCATTGTATCCTGGTGTCGGTGTAGAACACGGTCGCTAGAAGATACGGTCGCGTTTTTTTGCAACGAGAGTTGGGAGGACGACATGACAAGCGATGTTGGACAAGCCTTACTTATGCTCGGAGGGATAAGTTGCCTCATAGTTCTCGTCATTTGGGCATTTTGGTTCCTTGAGAGGTTCCGAGGCGGTAATGCCACAAGGCCGGGCGCTCAAAGGCAATAGCGCCACCATATCATAGAAGCCCGTGGCCCAAGGCGAGCACGATGCTCAGGGCCACGACCGAGGCAAGCGGGTCTAGAGGGAAGGGCCAGCACGCGGTCGGCGCAGTCCACCGATAGCGTTTTTCAACGTTGAATAATGATAAGCGCCATGACCTTTTTCGATGCTCCCCTGGTTCAGTCCCTTATCGCCAATTACGGATATGCGACCGTTTTCGTGGTCGTGATGCTAGAAAGCTCGGGCTTCCCTGTGCCTGGCGAGGCGGTTCTTGTCTGCGCCTCCGTCTACGCCGGTTCTCGGCACGGGTTGAGTATTGGCGCTATCATAGCCGCGGCAGCTTGCGGCGCGATCCTCGGCGATAATGTCGGCTTCTGGGTAGGGCATAGGGTCGGTCGGACGCTGTTGTTGAAGCATGGACATCGCATCGGGATAAACGAACGAGAGTTGATCCTTGGCGAATATCTTTTTCAACGCTACGGGGGCTCAATCGTTTTCTTCGGACGCTTCGTCGCTTTTCTGCGTGTCTACGCTGCACTGCTCGCGGGAGCGAACCGGCTTCACCCCCTTCAATTCACCAAGTACAACGCGTCCGGCGGCATAGTCTGGGCAACTGCCTTTGGTATCGCCGGCTATGCGTTGGGCCAGAATATGCTGCTTTTCGTGGGGCCGCTTGGATGGCTTGCGTTGACCGCAACCGCCACAGGCGCATATTTGCTTTGGTCGTTCTACAAGACTCATGAAGAGAGGCTTTTGGTTGAAGCCGAGCGGGCCCTCGCGACGCACGAGAACGGCCATTTGGGTAAACTGGCGGACAGGAGAGTCGATCAGTGACTGGAAACATAATCAATAGCAAAGGCACTTCCGTCGGAAAGATCGTTGGTTCAGCCATATTCGATCTTCGGGGACATAAGTTGTATGCCCTCCGCGGGGTCAACATTTACAAGCTTTCTGGTGAGCTTGTCGGACATCTAAGCGATGCCCACAGCGAAGGTGCGCGGCTAAATAGATTGGCAGACAAACTATTTCATCCAGATCGAGGGTGATCAACCGAGTTTCCCAACCATCGGTGCCAAGGTCCGTCGGTCTCAAGCAGTCTCGTCAATTCGCTGATTGAGTCTCCAAGCTCAAACACGGCTGGGCGGTTCAGTACACGCGGGCCGTCGGCTCGATGTACTGAATATCCTTGCTCAGGCCCCCGTCGCCGGTGCAGGTGTGCGCAGACGTGCAAGAAAAGTAGATTCTGCCGTAACCGCCCGTCGCCAGGATAATGGTCTGAGCGTGAAAGCGATGCAGCGTTCCATCCACCAGCGACCACGCCACGACGCTGCGGCACTCGCGCTCCACCATGATGAGGTCGAGCACAAAATACTCGATGAAAAACTCGGCACCGAACCGCAGGGCTCGCCCATAGAGCGTGTGAATCAAAGCATGTCCCGTTCGATCCGCCGCTGCGCAAGCTCGGGGGACCGGATTTTTGCCGAAGTCGCTCATGTAACCACCGAACGGCCGCTGATAGATCTTTCCATCGTCGGTGCGGGAGAAGGGCATCCCCGCATGTTCTAGTTCGATGACGGTGGGGACGGCGTGCCGACACATATACTCGATGGCATCTTGGTCGCCGAGCCAGTCGGACCCTTTGACCGTGTCGTACATATGCCATTGCCAACTGTCTGCGCCGATGTTGCCGAGACTGGCCGCAATGCCGCCCTGGGCTGCGACCGTATGACTGCGTGTCGGAAACACCTTTGTGATGCAGGCGGTCGTTAAGCCAGCTTCGACGGCTCCCAGAGTGGCACGCAAACCGGCTCCGCCGGCTCCGACGACGACCACATCAAACGTATGGTCGGTAAACTTGTATGGGCGTGTCGAACTCACGTTGGTCCTCGACGGCTTTGGATCGTTCGTCCCTGATGTTGCGAGTGCCTCCCGAACCGGTGCCCAGAAGAAGTACCGCTTCGACGATAGCCTGGACCACGGCTGGGTTCTGGCTCATTCGAACGCCAGATCGTCATCTTACGCGGGGCCGCCCTTCGAGTGCCAGATCGCGGTGGAGTTTCGGCAGCAATTCTCACAAGGTCGATAAACAACCGGCATCGGCTCTCCTCCTTCAAGCGCAAAGTAGCGCCTTCAAAAAGCACATTGAAATTGGAGGCGATATCATTTCCGACCCGACCTGACTCGAGTTACCGGGGACTCGATCGATACCTCTGGAGACTGCGGTCGACGGGTGGCGTTTGGCCTTCGCAACGAGTTCGCGCTTTTTGGTTGCGTCGTTCGACAATCCCTCCGTCAGCGTTGAGTTCGACCCTCGCCTGAAAGCTCGGACGTGAACGGTTCGTCGTCTCCGAGACGAGACGAGACGAGACGAGACGAGACGAGACGAGACGAGACGAGACGAGACGAGACTAGACTAGACTAGACTAGACTAGACTAAGATATGATCGTTAGCTATACATCTATGGAAGATCGTTACTGATGTAAAATACATCATAATTAACGAGAGCCCCCTTTGAAGATCCTCGGCAAATACAAAGGCAAGCTCGGCGAGATCGCGATCTGGGAAAGCGAACAGACGGGCGACCGCTACTATCGCGAAGGCGACGTTTTCCAGAGCCAAAGCTCGGCGTCCGGGGAGAGTCGCTTCCCATACGTAAAGATGATGGAAGCGTTCTTAAGGGACGCGAACAGTGTCTTGCTTCTCGGATGTGGCGGAGGCAACCTCGCGACGATGCTGGCGCGCCAAGGCAAGAGCGTGACCATCGTCGACCACAACTCAGTCAGCTTCGACCTCGCTAAGCGCTTCTTCGGGTTGCCGAAGGAAATTTCCTGCTTTGTCGCAGATTTTAAGGAATATCTCTTGGCAGAGACGCGTAGTTTCGACGCCATAGCGATCGACCTCGGCGGGCCCGGATTTTGCTTCGAGGAACAGTTCGATCCGGCAACGTGTCATTCGATCACGGCACGGCTGAAACCCAGCGGACGCGCAATACTGAATATGCTTGTCGCGACCGATTTAGACGCGGCGCCTGACATGATCGGCAGCGACCTGTCCGAAGGTCACATGACTTCATGGATATTCGACCATCCGGGTCGTCTAAACCGAAATGTCCTGATCACGTGCCTGCCTAGGCTGCGTCGGGCCGCTAATAGGCATTACATGGCGAAGTTTTCCAACGCTGTCGGCTGTGGCTGGACATTGCGGCGCCCACGTCGGCCTTCGCGCGACAGTAAATGTGTTGTCGTCGACATAGCGTGCATGTCCTAATCTGCGCTCAAGGAGAAACGAAATGTTGGAACAAGGCACATGCAACCCGGAATTCGGAGCGGACAAATTCGGATTCAGAGATCTCAAAGGGTTGAACTGGAATTTCCCCGAGCCCGAACTGTACGAATGCGCCCTCAAGGACGGTGAAGCTCAAGTCACGTCCGGCGGTGCGTTATGCGCCGAAACCGGCGTGCACACCGGCCGCAGCCCAAGAGACAAATATATCGTCTGTGACAACCAGACGGAGCAGACCATCTGGTGGGATAACAACGGCAAAATGACCCCCGCGCAATTTGCGCGACTGTACCAGGACTTCATTGCTCACTCCGCCGGCAAGACCTTGTATGCCCAGGATCTGCGCGCCGGAGCCGATCCGGAATTCGGAATGCGTACGCGCGTCTTCACTGCGCTAGCCTGGCACTCGCTTTTCATCCGCACTCTCTTGCTCAGACCTAACCGCAGCGAACTCGCGACATTCCGTCCGGAGCTGACGATCTACTGCTGCCCGACCTTCAAAGCGGATCCCAAGCGCCATGGCGTGCGCAGCGACACGGTGATCGCAATCGATTTTTCGCGAATGATCATCTTGATAGGCGGAAGTTCGTATGCCGGCGAGATCAAGAAGGCTGTGTTTACGACGTTGAATTACTTTCTTCCCGCGCGAAACGTCATGCCGATGCATTGTTCTGCAAATGTCGGCCCGGAGGATGACGCAGCCATCTACTTCGGTTTATCTGGAACCGGGAAAACAACTTTGTCTGCCGATCCCGGGCGCACGCTAGTCGGTGATGACGAGCACGGTTGGGGTTCCAAAGGCATCTTCAATTTCGAGGGCGGCTGCTATGCGAAGGCAATCAAGCTGAGTGCTGAAGCCGAGCCGGCCATATATGCGACCACCCAGCGCTTCGGAACGGTCCTGGAAAACGTCGCCTTTGATCCGATAACGCGCGTCTGCGATTTCGACGATGGCTCGAAGACCGAGAATACGCGCGCTGCTTACCCGATGCACTTCATTCCCAACGCTTCGAAGACAGGGCGCGCCGGGCACCCGAAGAATCTCGTCATGCTGACCGCGGACGCCTTCGGCGTAATGCCTCCCATTGCCAAGCTGACAGCCGCGGAAGCCATGTTTCATTTCCTGTCGGGGTACACCGCCAAGGTTGCCGGAACGGAAAAGGGCGTCGTCGAACCCGAAGCCACCTTTTCAACGTGTTTTGGCGCCCCGTTCATGCCCCGCCATCCCTCGGTCTACGGTGACCTACTGCGCTTGCTCATTGCAAGGCACAACGTCAACTGTTGGCTGGTGAACACCGGTTGGACCGGGGGAAAATACGGGGTCGGACAACGGATGCCCATCAACGTGACCCGTACTCTGCTGACGGCGGCGCTCGACGGCACGCTCAACGACGGCGAATTTTACACCGACAAGCATTTCGGCTTTCAGGTACCGGCATCGGTCAAGGGCGTCGACAGCCGCATCTTGAAGCCCCGGGAGACGTGGAGCGACAAGGAGGCGTACGACGCCGCTGCGAACAAGCTTGTCCAGATGTTTCAGGACAATTTTGCGAAGTTCAAAAATGTCGTTCAGGCGGACGTCATGGCAGTCGCAATGTCCGCGTAGGTTCGACGCGCCGGAGCCGGAAAGTGTCCCGCGTGCGACCGTGGAAAGTTTTTCCGGAGCTATCTGCATCGGGTTGAAACCTGTTCGTCATGTGACGAGCGTTTCGGTAGAATTCACGCCGACGATGGACGGCATGGCTGACAATCATCATTGTCGGCCATTTCGTGGTACCGTCGGCATTGTATGCCGAGACAATCATTCGTTGGCCTCTTTTTGTCAGCATCACAGTCTGGCCACTGACGGCGCTGGTACTAACATCGGCTGTTCTGCCACGTGCAAAGGCGGTCTTCATCGCCGCAATCTGGGCGATGAAGGCCCCGGATTTCGAATAGTGCGGCTGAAAGCACAAAACTCGTCGCATCGCGGTCCCGGGCGCGCGTGGGATACCTATAGGGCACCCAGACGCCATCTAGGCGCCTCAAGGCGCCAGAATCCGCTTGCGAGTACGCTTGTCTTCAGCGTCTTCGTCATCTTCGATCGGGAAATCCATTTTTCCGACAGCCGAGATGTTCATCGCGCCCGTTCCAACATCCGCTGCGGAGAAGGCTTGGGCTGCTTTATGGTCTTCGTCTTCGTGACATGTTCCCTGAGTCGTACGCCTCGACCGCCGGCCGTGCTGGAAACACCCGGATTGATCAACTCGATCCCCGCGTTCTCCAATGCAGAAACCAGCTTCATCAGAGAGTCGACGTTCCCGCGGACGACACCGTCGCTCCCTTCCATGCGCTGGATGGTAGGAACTGAAAGATCTGCAAGGTCGGCAGTTTGCCGCTGATCAATGTTCAGGAGCGCACGGGCAGCCCTGAGTTGGTTGGCCGTAATCATAAAATGGCGGCCTCCGGTGAGATTCGCATTGATCATATCTACACCATACGAATTATTGTTTCAAGTATCAATTTAGATGCAAAATCTATCAACCACAAATTCGAGCCGTTGCAACTGACTGAGCGCTTGAGACTTGTACCGAATTTTCTCGCAGGATGCGGAAGCATTATGCGCAATGCCGGAAAAAGTTGGCGCCCTCCGCGTTACATGATAAGGGATGTCTGGTGCATGGGTTCTGATGCTCAACTCTTAATGTGGTTATCTGTCGTGAAATTGCTGGGACGTTATCAAGGGAGGAACGGGCAGATAGAAATCATCGAGTGTTCATGGGACGGGACGCGAGTGTACTTCGAAGAAGGGATAACACAAAGCCAGGCGACGCCCGACGGCGAAAGCGTGTTCACCTACGTCAAGCTCATGGACGAACTCCTGTCCCGCTCTGAACAAGTCCTCGTCCTGGGCTGTGGCGGCGGAAATCTTGCGACGCGGCTGTCGCGTCTCGGCAAGAGATTAACCATCGTCGATATTAACCCGATCAGTTTCATGCTCGCGCACAGGTATTTCGATCTGCCGGACGAATTGCCCTGCATCGTCTCCGACTTTCGAAAATTTGTGTTCGATGACCGCGCATACTACGATGGCATCGCGATCGACGTCGGTGGACCGGGATTCCGTTTCACGGAAGAGTTTGATGCGGAGACCTGCGACGCCATCCGCGCCCGTCTGGCACCAGGTGGCCGGATCGTGATGAATGTGATGGTGGCAAACGACATTGATCCGACACCTGACCGGATCGCGGCCAGACTCGCCGGTGAGGAGCTGCGGGCATGGATCGTCGATGAGCAATTCATCGAGGATCGCAATGCCGTCATCGCCTGCATCCCCGAGAAGACGTTGGGTTCACGGGCAGCGCTCGATCGCGTGATGCGCCATAGCCATGAACGCTGGGCGATTCGCCGGGGAAGATCGCGAAGCCGCGATCGTTCCTGTGGATTGCGCTAATGTCGCAGTTTCCGGCAGATCGACGCGAGACGTGGATAACCGGCATCGGGCTCGTCTCCTCCCTGGGGGACGGGTTGGAAGCGAATTGGAAAGCTCTCCACAGCGGTCGAGTAAACATCGATTTGGAAAAATATGCGCCGTGGATGATCCATCCTTTGGCGCCACTTAATCTTGACGACCAGATTCCGAAAAAGGGCGACCAGCGCCAGATGGAAGCATGGCAGCGCATCGGCACCTACGCAGCCGGCCTCGCGCTGGATTCCGCAGGCATCAAGGACGACAGGGAAATCCTCGCTCGGACCGACATGATCGTCGCTGCGGGCGGCGGCGAACGCGACCTCGATGTCGACGCCGCGATCTTGACCGCGCGTGCGGATGGAAGGTCCGGGGCTCTTAACCAACGGTTGATGAACGACCTGCGCCCTACCTTGTTCCTCGCGCAGCTATCCAATCTGCTTGCCGGCAACATATCGATCGTCCACCCGTTTCCGGATCGTCACTGACTTTTATGGGCGAGGAGGCCGCCGGCGTGGACGCTGTCCGGATCGCGTGGGCGAAGATCGCCTCCGGACAGAGCGAGGTTGCCTTGGTCGGCGCCGCGCACAACGGCGACCGCAGGGAAATGCTGATGCTCTACGAATGCGGTGGCTTCAATCTCAAGGAGGACTTCGCATCGGTCTGGTCGCGTAACGGCGGTGGCTTTGCTTTGGGGTCGGGTGGCGTGTTCCTGGTGCTTGAGTCGAGACCTCACGCGGAGCGTCGAGGCGCCAAGCCTTTTGCCCGGCTCGTCAACGTCATCTCCGGTCATTCCTTCCGGTCCGCCTCGGGCGAAGTTGAAAGCGTTCTGGAAACTCTCTGGGCGTCACTGGGGGCCACCGATAATGCAACCGCGATCTACACGGCAGCAACAGGCGCCGCGGCTGCCACCGGCGAAGAGGCAGCCTTCCTGTCAGCTCACCGGGATGTCCCCGTCCGCGCAGTCGGCACGTCCTTCGGACATCTCAGCTCGACTTTGACCAATTTTAAACGGGCTCATCGACGGCGTGAGATGCTGAACATCGGGTCGCTTTCGACGATCTCGTGAGCGCTCTCGAGCATCAGTTTCATGCGGCCGAAGTTCCCAAAGGTGGTCCAGCGCCCTTTGATGTTTGACCAGTAGAACAACTCGAAGCGATCGGTGTCGGGAATGGGACGCAGCCGCGCCATTGGGCTCGCGGTGCGGCGGTCGATGATCACGTAACCGCCGCGGTCCGGTTCGACGTCGAACTTCGCAAACTTTGCGGCGATCTGGACCAGCGTTGGATCTGTTTTCGTCATTCGGTGAATATGTCCGAGTGTCGGCGCGCAGACGAGGTCCCGATCCGCTGGCCGATTCGATTTGTCGCACTTCAACAAGGTTGCCGCGATTCATCGCGCCGATTCTACCGATGGGATGAAACACACTCATGTTCTCCCCAACTCTTCTGATCCGCTCCCGCCGCGCTTGCTGTCCAGGCTCGCAGGATTTGTCGATCTGTTCACTCGTCCGACCTGGTCGCATGTTCCGCTCCTACTCGCCGGCGCCATCCTTGCACCCGGCCGGCGAACCGTCACTGCGACGTTGCGCATCCTGGGGCGAGAGCGCGATCCTGACTTCTCTACTTTCCATCGTATCCTCAACCGAGCGACGTGGTCGTCCCGGGCCGCGGCGGGCCGGTTGCTGATCTTGTTGATCAACGCCTTCGTACCGTCCGGCGCCCCGGTCGTGATCGGACTCGATGACACCATCGAACGGCGCTGGGGACCCAAGATTAGAGCCCGCGGCATCTATCGCGATCCAGTCCGTTCATCCAAGGGACACTTCGTCAAAGCCAGCGGCCTACGTTGGCTTTCTGCCATGCTGCTGGTGCAGGTGCCATGGGCCGACCGCATCATGGCGCTACCCTTCCTCACGCTGCTCGCCCCGTCCAAGCGCTTCTATACCGGCAAAACGCGAGCGCCCAAGACGCTGCTCGATTGGGCTCGCCAGGCCGCCCTGCAAATCCATCGTTGGTTGCCCGATCGTTATATCGTCCTGGTCGCCGACAGCGCGTTTGCGGCCATCGAATTCCTCGCTGCCGTCGGCAAGCATGTCTGCGTCGTTACCCGCCTGCGGCTTGATGCCAATCTGTTCGACTTCCCGCCGCCAAAGCGCAAGGGTCCCGGCCGCCGTCCGATCAGAGGCAAACCCCAAAAAAAGCTCTCTGCCATTCTCAAGGATCGCAATATCTCTTGGACGTGCTACCGGGTCAGTCACTGGTACGGCCGAACCAAACGCATCGTAGAGATCGCAACCGGCACTGCTCTGTGGTATCGCGGTGGCATGCCGCCAGTGCCGATCCGCTGGCTTCTCGTCCGCGATCCCACCGGCGAACTCGACCCGCAGGCCTTCCTGGCGACCGATCTCAATGCTGATCCGCTCGACATCCTCGGCTGGTTCGTCAGCCGCTGGCAGGTCGAGGTCACCTTTGAGGAAGTCCGCACCCATCTCGGCGTCGAAACCCAGCGCCAGTGGTCCGACAAGGCAATTCTTCGAACCACGCCAGTTTTGCTCGGCCTGTACTCCATCGTCACCCTCTGGGCGCACGATCTCTCCAAAGCACGAAAATTCAAGCCGAGAACCGCCGCGTGGTATCATAAATCGGTTCTCACCTTCAGCGATGCCATCGCGGCAGTTCGGCGCGAAATATGGGCGCATCAGATTTCTTTCATGTCCCGGCCGCGCCGAGATCGTGTGGAAATTCCCAGCCATATCTGGCGACGTATGCAGAACGCACTCGCCTACGCCGCCTAAATTGGTCAAAGTCAAGCTCAGCGAAGCGCAATTCCCGTTAGCATTGGCCCTTGCTTCGTTGAGCGTATCCCGCGGTGCGCTACTCCCTCCAAACGATACATCCGGCCGAGAGACCGAGATCGACGCAATGCCGGCCCAGATAGTGGCGGTCGGCGTCGGTCATTGGCGCGGCGAGGGAATGGCGCTCATAGAGGCCGTCTCATGACGAGGCTTCTTGAAACCGGCTCGGTATCCACAAAGCTGCGTAACGCGAAGATGACGACGTGTGACGGCCACAATCGTCCTATCGTCGTCGTTACCGGCATGGGAGTGATCACATCGCTTGGTGAGGGCAAGACTGAGAATTGGGCGAAAATTATCGCCGGAGAGTCTGGAATAGGCACCATCCGGCGCTTCTCCACCCTTGGACTGAAGACGCGCATCGCCGGCACCATCGACTTCGTCGAGGTGAAGCCGTTCTCCTCGACAACGCTGGCCGAGCGTCTGGCAGATATCGTCATCGAGGAGGCCGTCGGCCAATCTGGAATTGGACGGAAGGGCGATTTTCCCGGCCCGCTGTTTCTTGGTCTGGCGCCGGTCGAACTCGAGTGGCCGCAACGCGAAGAAATCGCACGGGCCTCCGGCGAAGCGGGCTCAATAGACTACGACATCCTGCTGCGGACGAGCGGCGGGGGGCGTTTCACGCAGATCCACACCCGCTACCTGTTCGGTTCGGTTGCCGACCACCTCTGCGGGACCCACGGCACAAAGGGATCACCCATCTCGGTGTCAACGGCCTGCGCGTCGGGCGCAACAGCGATCCAGCTCGGCGTCGAGGCAATTCGGCGTGGAGAAACCGACGCCGCGCTATGCGTCGCGACCGACGGTTCCGTCAACGCCGAGGCTGTGGCGCGATTCTCTCTCCTGTCGGCACTATCTACTCGCAACGACGACCCGCGCAGCGCATCGAAGCCCTTTTCTAAGAACCGCCAAGGCTTCGTGATGGCTGAAGGTGCTGGCGCGCTCGTGCTGGAGAGCCTGGACGCCGCGCGATCGCGCGGCGCGAAAATCTTGGGCGTAATCGCC
>Ga0307508_10001510_pt1 | contig 25973 bp, 34 predicted proteins | sample 9_EM_MG_FD_203089 | JGI IMG/M metagenome (GOLD analysis project Ga0307508, IMG submission 203089) | Populus trichocarpa ectomycorrhiza microbial communities from riparian zone in the Pacific Northwest, United States - 9_EM | ecosystem: Host-associated > Plants > Roots > Unclassified | place... | reverse complement strand
GATGTCGTTGGACGCGACGCGGCTCCAAAAGTTGAGGCTTAAAAAACGAGAGTGCAGGGATGACACGCAAAAGCGAGGTGCAAAACGGCAGGTCGGCAGGTGCGATTATCGATGGGTAGTGGATTGGAAGAGCGTTCAATCCGGGCTCATAACCTGTTGGAATATAGGGATCGATAAAAGGTGAAGATAGTGAATTGGTTGATTGATACAAAGTCGAAGGAGGAACATTCTCTCTAAATACAATGCGCTTGAGGGACTCGCCAAGGGGAAAGGACGGAAGACTGTCTCCGGAACCGGTGCTCGGAGACTAGGGCTGCTGTCATCTCCGGACATGTTGCCTCTGGTCCGTCACCTCCCGACGCCGTCTCCGGTCCGTCATCTCCGGACGCCCATTATTCTGACATTTTTGCTGGCTGTGGTCGCTTTGCAAATCGGAATCTCTGGGTAGCGTCAACATCCATTGGCTCTGGGTCTGGGACTGGGTATTCTCCGGCCTTCTCATGGTGTGGCAGTATGTGAGAGGGTCCCATTGTTGGTGGTCCCTTGGTATGTCGTCCATGGATGTTGTAAAGCTTGTTGTCTATCTCGATCGCCTTGTTGGTGTACTCCATGATGGTTGTGGGTTTTGCGGGGAGAATGGCCAACTGGGTTTGAGATCTTTCGGGGAGTCTGACGTCGAACTTGTCGATGTAGGCAAATGCGTTCTAGTTGAGATTGGCTATGATATTTTGGAATTCCGCCCAATACAACACGGTTGAGCGAGCCCCTTGTTCAATCTTGTTGAATTTGAGCTGGACAGTTTCCTTTGCATCAATTTCTCCGAATGCTCTGTGGATCACTGTTTTCAATTTTTCCCATGTGTTCAAGCTGTTCCTTCCCCCCGTGATTGATGGCTGGATCCATTTCCATGCTGCACCCCAACATTGACTATTTGCATAGTGGACTTTTCCACTGTCATCCTGGAATCGGTGTGCTTCGGAAGTGAACTTCAGTTCGCATTCTACCAGGAAGGCCCAGAACTTGGCTCAGTCACCATAGTATAGTCCGGGGTCCTCAATCTTTGGTTGAATGTTTCTATCGTTCCTTCCTCTCTGCGCAATAAATTCCTATAGGAGTGGCTATATGACATGCTGTCCGACTTCTCTGCCAGAGGCTTTGGTCATTCTTCTTTATTGTTCTGGAGTTTCGGGGGTCTCGGGTCGGGACTGTAGTTCCAGTGTTACTGGACTTGGGGGGTGGCCTCCATACAGCACTACTCGAATTTCACTGAGATCGAAAGTATTTGGGTCGAGGTCGTCTACCTTGAACTCATTTTCTGGGTCTGGTTGATTCACAGTGAATTTTGGTTTCCTTCATGAGGACATCCCGCTATGTCAGGTGTCAATTGGAGATGCAATCTAGTGTGAAGGTCCTGACTTCTTAAACTGTCTTGGATCGACAGGTAACGAAGCTCCTCATCGTGCCTAATCGGTAGGTCTTCAGTTTGTTCGGGTTTCAGGCTGTGTTCATTCAGCTCTCTGGCGTAGGCAAGTACTTCCCACTCTTCCTGGTGAAGTCTGAGGATATCCCTTGGTGTAGTCTTTTGTGCTGATGAGGTTTCGTGCTCCCAATCTTTCCGTGTGGACTTGTGAGGTCTTACACTGCCACCACAGGGACTTATCATAGCGCATTTCTCTGGATCTCTTTGTCACAGATCGGTCTGGTTCAGAGGTCTGTTCTGGTCGTAGCGCTGGTCATGACGATAAAGAAGTAGGATTTGGTGAAGAGATATAATCTGCGACTTCGATCTATTGTTCTTTATGCTACAGGTATATGCACTCCTCCTCGCCATACGACCCCCACGGGACTTTCATTTTTCCCTTCCGCCAAGAATGTGTTCGCACCAAGGAAAAACAAAACTCCAATGCAGAGAGAGACATGCCACAAAAACATTCAAGCAAGGAAACACTCTGACAGTAAAAAGGAAAGAAAAGAGAAACCCCTCCTTTGTCCCCGTTTGTCCTTCGTCAAGCTTTGTCGTCTTGTTTGTGTGATTGTTCAAATTTGGAAAGCGCCAAAGTCTGTTCAGGCGAGTCTGATCCTGAGGATTTGGAGCCTTGTGGTGTGAGTCGGTCCGTCGCGAAGCGGAGATGGGTGGAGTAGCCTAGGCTGCTTGCGCAGAGGAACTGGCGAAGTAGGAGGGTGTTTTCGGCTAACATAATGACTTGCGGGGTCTGAATATCACCTGTTGTAGTGTGTTGGAGAATTGCTCACTGTGTATTCAGCAGGTAGCAATCCCAGAGAAGGTGGTGTGAGGTGGCGAGGTCCGTGCCGCATGGGCATAGATCGGCGATGATGTTGGGGGTGGGACTGTCAGTGAGCGGTTGCAGAAGACCCAACAGAGAGGTGGTGTGTCGGCCCAGTCCACCTCCTGAAGGTGTTTGCGAAAGGTGAAGGATGGTGTGGAGAGAGGAAGTTGGGTCTTCCATTGTTTCATGAGTTGTACTCGTCCTTGTGTGAGGAGCCAGATTTTTGTCATGAGTGCGAAGTGGCATTGGGTCGAGTTGTCAGCCCCCTGTTTGGTGAGTGTGTCGGCCCTCTTGTTGCCCCTAATGTTGCAAAGGGATGGGCACCAGGTGATGGAGATTTGCCAGCCAAGGGTGTGTAGGTTTTCGATGGATTCGAGGGCTTGTCAGGCATACTTGTGGTTGTGTTTGTTAAAGTTGTAGGGTGGCGATTGCCGTCTGGTTGTGGATGCAGATGATGACGGTGCCCCATGGAGCTGTGGTGGTGAGGAGGGTGGTGACTGCCTCTTCGACAGCATGGAGTTCGGCGTCATACACCTCAGCCTGATTGCCTAGGTAACAACTGCCTTCGTCCAGCCGGTACTGGTGCTGGTCACCACAGTGGTTTATTTCCCATCCATATCCGGTTGACCCATTATCGAGTTTAGAGCCATCTGTGTACTAGATGATGATGGTGTGGTTTTCTTGTGTTTCGAGCTATTGTTCTTGTGCTTGTTGGGGTTGGGTTGTTTTGTTTGGGTTCGGGGATGGGATAATGGGAACCCCCTCCACTATGAGGTGCTTGTTTGGTTTTCAAGTTTACCCATTACCAAGTGTTTGCTCAGGTTGTATAGGCGGTGGAGTCCTGGGAGGTTGGGGGGATTGTTTGGTGCTGTCCGTGATGGACCCAGTGCATGGTGGGAGGGGAGAAAATGGAGGCGTATTGCATATCGTAGTGACAGGTAGTCCTGATATGCTTCCAAGGGTGGAAGTTAGGTGAGTGTGATGAGGTTGGAAGTTCTGGTATTGAGTGGGAGCACTGTGATCCATCGGGCGATCAAGTTGTAACTGGTGTTGAGGGTAGCTGTTATCATTGGGATACCAGTCCACCATGCTGGGGATATCCAGAACATGGTTGGCAGTATCACCGTCATCGCCAGGTGATGAGCGATGTGGGCGGCGATACCATGTGACCAGTGGCGCAGGAAGCCTAGGCTGCCGAGTGTTTTGTTCCCTTTGGCCGTGGCCATGGTGGTATGATAGAGGCAACTGAGTGATTCATTGATGAACACACCCAGGTATTTGATCTGTCGTGTTGGCGTGATGGTATTGTTCCCAATTCGGAGTGGTGGGTGTGAAGAAAGGCTCTTGTTCTTGTCCCTGCTGATAAGGGGGAGGCAGTACAGGAGTTCTGTTTTTGGGGGGGCAAAAGTTAATCCTACGTGGTCTCCCTTCTGAAGGTGTTGGTCTGTCTGTTCTTTGAGCAGAGTGTTCGCTCTGGACACTGTGGGTGACTTTTGGACCATGCAGACATCATCTACAGAGGATGTGTCAGTTGCGTTGGAGGCATGGTGTTGCTTTTCCAGCATTGTATTGCTGTAGATGAGGAAGAGGATTGGTGAGATAGGGGATACTTGCGGTACGCCACATTCGTACAGTTGAGGTTGCTCAGTGTTCTGGTCAAAACCAAATGTGATCTTTCGGTCGGTATTGAATGCTGTAACCCAGTTGGTGAGGTAGAGGGAAATGCGCCGTTGTAGCATGATTTCTCAGAGTGTTGTCGGGTGGACCTGGTTGAAGGCTTCCTCAATGTCATGGGTGAGCACTGCCGGTCGTAGTGGCAATTTATTTGAGGCTTTCTTTTGGCTGATTGCCTTGGCGATTGGGTCAATTGATCGGAGGAGGGCGTTGGTTGCAGAATTCTCCGCCTGCATCACCATGTGTGAGGGGTGTGTGGCTCGACACATTTGTGCAGCGTGTGCTACTAGTTGCTTTGCAATGATAGATTCTAGCAGCTTGCTGAAGCATGATAGGAGTGAGATTGGTTGATAAGATTTGGGGTGTGAGTAGGATCTCTTTGCAGACTTGGGGATGACCACGCAGTTGGTCGTCTTCCATTATGGGGGGTGGACGCTCCAGGTGAGGCAGGCTGTAAAGAGGTGGGGTAGGAGGAGTGGGGCTGTTTCGTAGAAGTGTTGAATGATGGTGTAGGAGATCTCATCTGGTCCTACCGAGGTGCCAGATTTCAGGTGTACAATTGCGAGGTGCGTTTCATGTATTCTAACTGGCCTCATGTGGTGGCAAATGGATTTAGGTGGGTGAGTAGGTCATGAGGGAGGGGTGTTCGTGGGGCTGTTTTGACTGGAAGGAAGAGTGTATTGCGTAGAGCTCTGCACTTGTCTTCAAAGCCAGACTGCCCCTCAAGTGGGGGGATGGGTTTGTTGTGGGTGTTGTGGTGTTGGATCGTTTTCCAGATGGTTCTGGTTGTTGCATTTTGGAGCTGGTGGACGCGGTATGCTGTCTTGGCTTTGCATATCATTGTTGACCACTTGCGGCGTTTGTATTGGCTAACTTGTCTGTTGGCATCGGTGGGGGAGAGCCAGACCCTCCTGTCCGCTTGTTTGGTGGCGTCTTTCGCTAGTGTAAGGCTGTGGTTCCACCAGGGTGACTCTGTCTTCCTTGGATTCTTATAGGGGATGGTAGTTTCTGCAGCCTGGTGAATGAGGAGAGTGATGTTGCTGATCACACGGAGGGTGGCCTCCGGACCCTGAAGGTCTGAAAGATCCATTGGCGTGGATTGAATGTGGCTGTTGAAACTGTTCCAATCGGCTTTGTTCCAACATCGGTAGGGTTTGGGTGGTGGGGCGGTGTAGGATAGCGAGAGGGTGAAAGTGAGGGAGCTATGGTCCGAGGTGGTGTCGTCTTCGATTGCTAGGGAGAGGGTACGTCTAGTTGTGTTACCACGGGTGAGGTATAGATCAATGGTGGAGGTGCTGCTCCCGTTCCTTGGGTGGTGGGTGGGGATTGCTGGTTTGTTCTGGAGGTGGAAGTTGTTGTTTTCCAGCCAGTGTACGATGGCATGTCTTGCGGGGGAGGTGCAGGCTGTGTGGGATTGTACGGGTGGTGTGTGTTGAAGTTGCCCATGATCATGCAGTTTGCTGGGATGCTGAGTGAGGGGAGCAGGGCTGCCAGCGGTTCTGGTCTGCCAGGTGAGTATAGGTTGAAGATGGTGAAGGATATGATGTGCTGTTCTTGTTGTAGTGTGATGGTAGTGCCCAGGAAGGAGTCCTACGCTACGAAGGTGGTGGTGGCACTGAGCCCAAGGAGTTGGTGTATATATGTGGCGCATCTGGGCTTTGTGGGTGTTGGGAGGAAGAGGTTGAAGTTTGTTAGGAGTGGTGGGTTGCCATGTCTATCACACCATGGTTCTTGGATGAGGCAGATAAGGTTTTCTGTTTTTCTTCAAAACTCTCGAAGTGTTGGAATCGTAGTCGTATGGCCTCTTGCACCGTTCAACAGCTGTGCGGTCCCAATGGCATGTGCGGGCATTTTATTCGGCTACTCCCACCATGGGGGGCATCTCCCGTGTTGGTCGTAGCATTCGTGTTCGTGTTGTTGAAGAATCGGATCTTGATTCAGTGGGCAATTGGGGTCTGTGGCTTTGTTGGGGGTGTCGCAGTTGGTGTAGCTGATCGGTGGATGGGTGCAGGTTGGACCCTTCTTGTATGTCGGGATGGTGCATGGGTGATCTTTCGTCTCGTGGGCCTCCGCACAGACAGCGTAGTGGGAGGGATTATGCACAGGGCGGCTGGGTGTACATAGCCCTTGTGGTTGCAGCACTGGGTGCTTCTTCCGTATGAGATGTAGTCGTGGAGTTGGCATTCGCGGTTGCAGATCATCAGGTATTTGCGTCCGATATCGGTCGTCTTGACACTGCCAGTAAGGATCATAATGATCGTGGCGGTTAATTTCTGTTCGCGTCGATCTGCTGGGGTGAGTCAGCGTGGGGTCTGTCTCTACATCAGCTGGGGGTAGTTAGTGTAGGGAGTGGTGGGTCAGGATGCCATGCAGGAGGAACGGTCTGTAGCATTTCCCTATTTCCACCTTCTCGCACGTGCCATAGTAGGAGAGGGCGTCTGTGATCATTGTGGTGTAGTCTTCGTAGATGATTTTCTTTTGGGTGTTTCCAGTGGTGAGGATGATGGATTTGTGCATGGCGATATGGGTACGGAGAAAGGGGGGTGCGGTTACATCCTGGTTGTCGACCAGGGCTTTGTTGAGTCGGTGGAGCGTATCATCCGCGATGACCTGGCGGGCAGGGTAGTCTCATTCAGTGTGGATGGCGGCTTCAGTGGGGTACGTAGCTGGGAAATGGCATGTGACCTCTCGTTCGGCCTGGGGGTACATGTTTGGGACAGGTTTGGGTGCAGCGGTCTTCTTTCCATAACTCTTCTTCCACAGGTTCGCCCAACCTTCGATGTTGGGGGCATATGTGGTTTGCGCTGTCCACAGGTGTGGCTGGGCAGGTGGTGCTCTAGTGGTGTCGGCGTACATATATGTGTTGGGCCCAGTGTTGGTGGCCAGGCTATCAGGGTTGGGGTTATTGTCTGCGGTTCTCTTCTCCTTTCTCCTCCTCTCTTTCTTTGGGCTGGTGCTGGTGTTGTTCGGCCCTCGGGGCAACTTTGCGGTGGCAGCCACTCCCCGTCCGGCCGACAGGAGTTGCTGTTGCAGCTGTGTGACCTAGGTGCTAAGCGAGGTGATTTGTTTGGCGAGGCTGTTGGTGGAATTTTGAAGGGCAGTCTTGTTCTTGGCGAGGAGCTCAGTGATCTCAGTGAACTGGTCTGTACGAACTGCTATAGGATGCTACTGCTGATAATTTCGATGTCGATGTGAAGTGCTGCATGTTCTGGGCTCAGCGGGGCTGCCATCTGCAGGCATTACTGTTGGGGTTTCCGGTGTCATTGCTGATCGCTTGCATCTCGGTGATGTGTTTGGTGGGTTGGAAGTCTATGGTGTTGGCATCTTCGTTGTCATCCTCTTCTTCTCCATCGTCCTATAATTAAGATCAGATTCGGAGTCAGAGTCATCTTCCTCGCACACTCGCTTGGTGGGAGAGGGGGAGCAGGAAGCCGTAGCCATAGGGAGTGTGAGAGTTTGGGAGGGGTGCTGGTGAGAGCGTGCCCTGGGGGTACTGCGTGGGTTGCTCCCAACGTTTGAGCGGGTGTTCTGGCAGAGGAAAGTGTCCAGTGATCCTTGACCTGGGTTGTTGGTGGTCATGACACCTTTTAGCAAGGTGGTGATAGTATGGCGACACGAGTAAAAATCACGAAAAGTAGGCAGCGATAGGAGGGAAAATTCCCATCAGGGTTCCGGAGGGGTGCCGCCCCTAGTTAATTAACTATTGACCGACTCCTGATGTAGCTTTCCAGGGTTGTTGAAAACTTAATTGGAAATGAAGATTTTTGGTGTCGCGAAAATGGTGAAGTTTTGTGGGGTGCTGTGAGGATAATATGCAACTCCGATCAATGTGCTTTACACTACAGGTAATATGCACTCCTCCATGCCATTCCACCCCCATGGGGCTTCCATCTTTCCCTGTGACCGCCGAAAGCAAAAGATGAAGCAACAGAATTCAGACCAAGGAAAGTGTAATGAGGTGCGACTGTACAGATAAGACCAGCGACAAACAGTTCTCCTCCAGCGGCCCAGACATAGTATTTGAAATATGGAGGCGGGGGTAGGAAGCGTGTGGGGAAAAGCAGTAAAGGAAGTAGTGCAGTACCATTACCTTTTGTTGGTACCTCTAGACAGACATGGTCGTGTTGGCAGCTGTGGCGTTGTCGTGTCCCAGTGCCATCATGTTCTTGACGTATGTTAGGCAGTTTTGGTCTGAGACTTAGTGTGGTTGCTGGCAGTTAGCACAGTAGATTGGAGGGTGTACGCAGGAGTGCCCGGCTTTGCAGTTACCAATCGCACAGGGGTATTCTCGGATGGGGTGGTGCTGGGCGCAGATGGCACAGGTGTGGCCATTGTTGGTGCAGCGTTGGGTGGGGTACCCATATTTCTGGCACTTGTTGCATTGGGTGGAGGGGCCAAAGGATATGTATTTGGCGAGGTTGCATTCGCAGTTGAACAGGGCAGGGCTGGTGGCACCAAGGCACTTCTTGGGCATTTCACCGATGAAGGTGATGACCATGGATGAAGCTACTTTACCCTGATGGCGTTCAGTGCTGGTGAGCCATTGCGGAGTTTGACCCATTCGGAGTGTCGGGTAGTTGGTTTCGATTTCAGTGTGTGTGTCGTTGGGGGTGGTGGTGGTGGTGGTGGGAATGCCATGAATGATGAAGCGAGTTCATCTCTGACTGATCCTGGAGGAGGTGATGGGGAAGTCATGGAGTGCATCTTCAAAGATGGTGAGGTAGGGTTCGTGGCTTACGCCCAGGTGCCAGGGCGCAGTGGTAAACGTGATGTAGTTCGTGGCTGTGATGTACGCCAGGATAAAAGGAGGGTGGGAGATATCGGTGTGGTTGATGATTGTTTGGTTGATGGCCTGGAGGGTATGGTCTGCGGCTTCCTTTCAGTCGTTCAGTGCAGAAGTTAGGCCAAAGATGACCAGTCTGTCTGCCGTTGGGTAAGGCTTCGGCAGGATTGTCTCCTTCTGGGCCTTCTTCTTGCTCTTCACCTCCGTGAACTCCTTCATTTGCTTCTTCTCTGCCACCTGTACGTAGGTGGGTGTAGTGCTTTGGGAGGGTTTGGGGGTGTTGGTAGCGGGCTTTGGGCATTGTTAGGTAGTTGCTGGTACAACTCTGAAGGCTGGTGAGCCAGCGGCAGGGGTGGGGCATGGGGATAAGGATTCGACTTGCTTCCGGAGTTTGTTAACAGTTTCGGTCAGGTGGAGGATCTGTTTCTGTGTTTCTGCCTCTCGTTCCTTGATGTCATTGAGGCTCAGGATCTTGACGGTTGTTGACTGGTTGGCTCATTGATGCTTCATTTCGGCACGTACAAACTGGCATACCGGGCTGAGTAGCGCTTCCACGGTTTGCTTGACATTTTTGATGTGGTGGGTGGCTGACCTCCAGGCAAGGAAACTCGCAAGAGTATCCGTGTCGTGGTTCCATTCCGGGGCAGCGTCTTCCATGGGATTGAAGCTGTTGGATTGTGTTGGCGATCGGTGGGGAATGCATGGGGTGGGTGGGGTTCGGGTGGTGGGCAGTGTGGGGGCCACGTCCGATCTGAACATTGGTGGTGGGTTTCTTGTGGTTGCTAAAGAGCATGCCAGAAATGGGTCGGTAACCGGAGTGGTTGCCATGGTGACCTGTTGTTGTTGTGGACAGGTGTCCACTTTTAAGGGGAGGAGGTGGGTGTTGTCTGGGACCGAAGCAACCATGAGGTGGAGCGAAATCGAGTTGACAACAACAACAAAGAAGTGGGAGGTGGCCAGCGAGTTCGTAGATGGGAAGACCGTGGAGTTATAAAGCTCCAGAGGGTATTTCTAGCGAATTTGGTGGTGGGGATAAAAAGTTGTTTGGCGGTGAATGAAAATTTTGTGGTGGAGTGAAGGATAATATTCAATTTCGATCTATTGCACTTTAACACTACAGGTTTTGTGTGCTCCTCCTCGCTGTACCACCCCTGTGGGGCTCCCATCTTTCCCGTCCACCAAAAGCAGTAAACGCACCAAGGAAATTGAAAGATAAAGCACGCACGACGTAAGCAACGAGAAAAGAGTAAATTTATTGAAATCAGTCATGGTATGGTTAAGTTTGAATGGCTCCGGTGTGGCAGCCGTTGGAGAGGTGAAATGGCAGCAGACGCCGGAGCGTGTGGCCACCGAGACAGAGTATTGGAGGTGCAGGTGTGCCGGAATGCGAGACCACCAAGAAGGTGTGGTAGCAAACGCCTGAGCATAAGCCTGCTGCGAAGGTGTGTGGCAGGAGATGCCGAAGTGCACGGTCACTGAGACAGAGAAGTGCAGGTGCGGTGCGTGCCGAAGTACGAGACCACCAAGAAGGTGTGGCAGCAAACGCCAGAGCGCGAGCCCACCACGAAGGTGTGTGGCAGCAGACGCCGGAGCACACAGCCGCCGATATGGAGCAGTGGAGGTGAAGGTGCCTACCAGAGCGCAAAATACTGAGAATGTGTGTGGCAGCAAACGCCAGAGCGTGAGACCGCTGAGAAGGTGAGGCAGCATCAAACGCAGGAGCGTGAACCCGCCGAGCAGGTGGGGTAGCAGCAAACACTGGAGTGCGTGGTGGCCAAGTCAGAGGATCGGAGGTGCAGGTGCGCGTCTGAGCACAAGACCTCCGAGAATGTGTGTGGCAGAAAACGCCGGAGCGCGAGCCTGCTGAGGAGGTGTGTGGTAGCAGATGCCACAGCGTGAGGTGGCCGAGATGGAGGATCGGAGGTGCGGGTGCGCGTCTGAGCGCAAGACCTCTGAGAATGTGTGTGGCAGCAAACGCTGAAGCGCAAGCCCGCTGAGGAGGTGTGTGGCAGCAGACGCCAGAGCACGCGGTGGTCAAGATGGAGGAGTGGTGGTGCAGGTGCGCACCGGAGTGCGAGACCACCGATAATGTGTATGGCAGGAAACGCCGGAGCACGAGCCCACCGAGGAGGTGTGTAGCAGCAAACGCTGGAGTGCGAGACCGCTGAGGAGGTGAGATGGCATCAAGCGCAGGAGCGTGAGCCCGCCAAGGAGGCGGAGTGGCAGCAAACACCAGAGCTCGAGCCCGCCGATAAAGTGAGGTAACGGGTGCTGTGGCTGGGAATCGGGTAACCAAGTCGATGCCGATGCCGTGGCGCGCAAATGTGAGGTGCAGTGAAGTGGGTGCCCTAGTAGGGAACCGGGTGGCGAAGCAGATGCCGATGCCATAGCATGCAACCATGAGATGGAGTGGGAACGTACGCCGGAACGTGCTACCACCGAGGAACTGTGAAGAAGCAGGTGCCGTGGTGGGAAATCGGGTAACCAAGCCGATGCCAATGCTGTGGCGTGCAACTGTGAGGTGGAGGAGGTGGAAGAGGCAGTAGTAGCGGGGGACCAAGCCTGCGACCGCCGAGAAAGGGAAGGGGAAAAATTTCGGAGGAAGAACGGGCTGCGAGGCTGCGTGACGGGCACTGCCTTTACTGTGGTGGGGTGGGGCACATGGCTTGCCACTGCCTCAACAAGACGAAGAACCCTTTCTGTGCCGCTTCCGCTCACATGGAGGGGAACCCAAATGTCCTTGCGAACCCAAACCCGAACATGTTTGCTAATCCGAACCCGAACACGTTTGCTAACTCTAACCTGAACACATTTGCGAACACTTTCAGTAGCAATGGCGGAGGAGGAAATAGGGGTGGTGGTGGAACCGACGGCCAAGGCCAGTAGGGAAATGCCTAGACCAACAGCTGCATGATGGCACTGTTGTTGGTCGTATTCAAAAGAAGTCGTTGTCTGTCATTCGTTTGTTTAGTTTGTCAGTCGGCGAGCGAGTAATGGAAGGAAAACATCTTGTGGTGTTATGCAATATCTCCTTCGGCAACAGGACTGTTGCCAGTCATGCCCTCATCGACTGCGGAGCTCAGGGAATCACTTTCGTAGACGAAGATTTTGCCCACCATCACCAACTTCCTCTCACACCCCTCCAGTATCCCAGAAGCCTCAAGGTCATCAACGGCTGCCCGATATCCTCTGGCAACATCACTGATGTTGCCAACACCCACCTTGCAATACTCGAACATCAAGAGAGCTTACCGATGTTCGTCACCAAGCTTGGCCACTACCCCATTGTACTGGACATCCTGTGGTTGGAGCTCCATGATGTGGCCATTCGGTTCAGCTCCTGTACCCTCACATTTGGGTCGCAATATTGTGCCTCACACTGCAACTGGACACTGACCGTGGTTCACGCCGATTCTCTCGCGCCAAAAGTAGCTCATGAGGAGCCAGCGGTAAGCGCGGGGGCCGGCGAATTCAAGGCACGGTCATTTACGTCTCCCAAATGCCCTTTTCAGAACCAAGTTGACAATCACAAGGAATTCTCAACGGCTGCCGAAAACACTTTGCCGAACTTCGAAAGCACTTTTGTCGGAAATTCTGCTATATGGATTTCAGCTATCAGAGGACAAGCGTTCCGACGAATGGCGTATAAGCAAAAGTTGACGATTTTTTCAATTTCCCTATACGAAATAAACCAAGCTCTTGGGGTGGAGCAGAAACCGAAGAAGGAACTGGACCTGAAAGAATACATACTGGCAGAATATCACGAGTTCCTACCATTATTCTCGGAAGCTTTGGCAAAGAACCTACCACCCCACCGGCCTTATGACCACATGATTCCCTTGCGAGAGGGATTCACGCCACCCTTCGGCCCGCCATACTCAACGTCCAGGACCGAGCTGCAGATGCTAAAGGAATGGTTGGATGAGAATTTGAGCAACGGATTCATTAGGGCTTCGTCCTCCCCTGCGGCCTCACCAATCCTCTTTGTCAAAAAGACCAACGGCAGCCTACGGCTCTGTGTCGATTTCCGCATGCTGTATAAAGTAACTATCAACAATTGTTACCCACTGCCATTGCTGCAAGAAACATTGATGGGGTTGTCAAAGGCCAAATACTTCACGACTTTGGACATTCGCGGTGCATACAACTTGGTACGAATGGCAGAAGGTGAAGAATGGAAGACCACATTCCAGACAGGCTACGGGTTATTTGAATCTTTGGTTATGCCATTTGGGTTGACGAATGTACCGTCCGATTTTCAGGCGCTTATAAACGATCTGCTCCGTGCCTACCTCGACGACTTCTGTACCGCATTCCTCGATGACATCTTCATATACAGCAATACCTTGAAGGAACACAAGGAACAGGTGTATAAGGTGTTGAAAGCTTTGTCGCAGGCAGGACTACACCTGAAGCCAGAGAAATATCATTTTCACGAGCAGGAAGTGAAATATCTGGGATTCATCATCACCAGCAAGGGAATCCGGATGGATCCGGAGAAGGTGTCCTGCGTCTTGGGTTGGGAAACCCAGAAAAATGTTACAGATGTCCAATGCTTCCTCGGATTCACCAACTTCTACAGAGGATTTATCAAAGATTACTCGAAGGTGGTGACACTGCTGACCAGAATGATGAAAAAGGAGGGAGGCAAATACGTCCCATTTGTGTGGGGACCGGAGCAGCAGGCAGCCTTCGATCTCCTCAAAAAAGCGTTCACGTCGGCCCCCATTATCCACCACTTTGACTACGACCGAGAAATAATAGTCGAAACCGATGCTTCAGACTATGTCTCAGCCACTATCCTCTCTCAGTACGACGATGAAGGTATCTTGCACCTGGCTGCCTTTTGCTCCAAGAAACACAGCCCTGCGAAATGCAATTATGAAATCTATGATAAGGAACTCCTTGCAATCGTCCGGGCATTCAAGGATTGGAGGCTTCACTTGGAGGACTCACGCCACCCAATCCAGGTGTTGAACGACCATAAGAACCTGGAATACTTTATGAGCACGAAACTGGGGAACCGTCGACAGGCCTGATGGTCCGAATTCCTTTCCCGTTTTGACTTCAGGATCACGTACCAGCCGGAAAAAGTGGCAGAAAAGCCGAACACCTTGACTCGGAAATCAGGAGATCTCCCTAAGGAGGGGGATCAAAGACTGCTTGCCAACCAGCATGCCGTTTTGAAACCTGGGAACCTGATCAATCTACCGGATGCAGGACAGATCAGTGTTTTGGAGGTCGAGTGGAATCCTTGGAATTTGTCGGATTTGCATCGGGATTGTGGCATGAAGTTGCTGGCCAATGACTCGCTGGACGTCAGACAGCTGAACGCCAAACGGATGGTCTTTCCGGACGACAGACAACCGGGCGCCAGACAGCCAAATGCCAGACAGCCGGATGCCAGAGAGCCGGATGCCGGACAGCCAGACTAGCAACTGATGGACATGCCAAATGCCGGTCGGATATCCACCCTACTCACCGAATCCTATCAAGCGGACCCATTCCCGGCGCGGATACTGGGGCTGCTCCGGAACGGTGCCCGGCAATGTAAGGAAATATCACTAGCTGAATGTAAGAAAAGGGATGGACAGCTATTCTACAGGGACTGTATCTATGTGCTGGACCACTGACCACTTATGCTGCAACTGCTACAAGACCATCATGATCCACCGGCTGTGGGTCACCCAGGACATGCCAAAACCCTGGAACTGCTCACGAGGAGGTACTTCTGGCCATCAATGAGGAAGGATGTCGATCGATTTGTACGAAACTGCCATGTCTGCCGCCGAACGAAGTCTACACGACATGAACCGTACGGAGTCCTGCAACCGTTGCCGGTACCGGATCGGCCATGGCAACACGTGTCCGTCGACTTTGTAACTGGCCTACCGCGGTCCAAGGGTTTCGACACTATCTGTGTGGTGGTGGATCGTCTGACCAAGCAGAGGCACCTCATTCCCTGCACAACAACGATTACGGCGGAGGAACTGGGCGTCCTCTTCTGCGACAGGGTCTTCTGCTACCACGGCCTGCCAGAGACCATTGTGTCAGATAGAGGACCGCAATTCGCCGCCCGCTTTTGGAAGCACCTCTATTCATGTATAAAAATTGACGCATGACTCTCCACCACATTCCACCCGCAAACAGATGGGCAGACCGAGCGAGTGAATGCGGTGGTAGAGCAACACCTCCAGGCATACGTCGCGTACCTCCAGGATGATTGGGCGGATTACCTCTTTCTGGCAGAGTTTGCAGGCAACAACCAAGTATCAGACACCATGACCTTGTCCCCGTTATTCGCCAATTGCGGGTTCCACCCACGGTATAACTTCGAGCTGGACATTTGAGTGGATGCTCCGGAAGAGTGGGAGGCACCAACCGCAGCAGAAGGATTTGAACTTATTCACGAAGTAGCCTGAACCGAGATGCGATACGCTCAGCTACGACAGGCAGAAGGGGCGGACGCCCACAGAACTCCTGCACCAGCCTTCCGACCCGGTGATCTGGTCTGGGTGGATGGCCAGAACTGGAGAACAGCACGCCCAAGTCGAAAGTTGGAAAATAAGCACCACGAACCCTACCGTGTTGTCCGAACCATAGGGACCCACACATATGAGTTGGCCATCCCTGCGACCATACAAAAACACCAAACCTTTCCAGTGTCACTCCTACATGCCGCAGCAGACGACCCCTTCCCAGGTCAGGTGACCCCACCACCCCTGCCGGTAATTGTTGAAGGAGAAGCAGAATGGGAGGTGGAGGAGATTCTGGATAGTAGGAGGACGAGAGGACGGTTGTAATATTTGGTGAAGTGGAGGGGATTTATGGACCCAACATGGGAACCTGAAGAGAACCTTACCGAGGTGAACGCGGTGGACATATTTCACGGACGTTACCCGGAGCAGCCGGCGCCCATACTGGCTGCCCTCATGGGAACTCGGGCCTAAGGGGTGACTACTGTTACGGCGTATGACAGCTAAGCCCTTGGCACTGACTGGAATGCGGGAGGATGGAATGTGGAGTGACACCGTACGGGCGAGGGAATGTGGAGTGACGCCGTGTGGGCGACAGATATCCTTTTAAGGAGCCGTTGCCCACTTCTTCTCTTTCTTTTCCTTCCTCACGCAACAACTTGTTTCCTTGTCTCCTTAATAAAAGAACCACATACTTCTCCCACCACCCTCTTGTCCATGTCCCCGTTGTGCTTGCCGCGCGCAGTTCGCTCGCTACGCGCCGTCCGCCTGCCGCTGCCCTTGTCCTATCCTTGCTGCGTGCCGTCCACCTGCCGCCACCCTTGTTCTGTCCCCGTTGCATGCTGTCCTCCCACCGCTGTCCCTGTCCTTGTCCTGTCTGCTACTGGAAGCCCAGACGGCCTTGCCGTTACACTATCATACGACCCAACGGGAAGCACTGGCCATTGTGGGGTGTTTGGTAGAGGTCCGATGGCTAGCGCAATGAGAAACTTCATAAGATAATCGTCTATACAGATCATTAGTGTCTAAGAACCGCATTGATGAACACTGATAAGAGATGGATTTTGGGCTGGCAGCTGCATCTGAGCGACTATGATCTGCATATCGTGCACATGAATGGTAAGGAATATGAGTTGGCCGCTGGGTTCTCAAGGCTGCCGACCGACTCTATACCTTATGGGTGACTGGGCAAAGAAGACTTATAAACTGAGTCAATAGGGGTGTCGGAAATGGAAAATCGGTAGGGAGCAAATCAGTCCGAAACAGATAATTGGTTGGAAATGGATACACAGTCAGAAGCACATAATCGGTCGGAAGCACATAATCAGTCTGAAACTGATAATCGGTTGGAAATGGATTATCGGTCGGAGTGATAGAAAACCTGATTGGCATATCACTGGTCAGGAGGTGTGGCACATTTCCTTGTTCATGGCAAACTCAGGGCAAAGGATGCCGGAGACAGAAGTCTTCCAGTATGGTATTGGTGGATGAGGAAGATCACCAATTACCAGTTAATGGATGATGACCCGAACTACCCATTGATGGCTTATGTGGAACCATCGGGAGATCAGACCTGGTGTGTCTGGAAATGTGAAGTTGATAGGGCTCTTCAGTGGGCTCATGATTGTCATGGTCATTACTCCACTGACCTGACTATCAAAAGGCTTCTGAGACACTACTTCTGGCCGATATGACACTGAGACACAGTAAGATATTGCTGGAGTTGTCCTAGTTGTCAGCTTCCTGCGAGACTAATCCCCTCCTGGACCTGGACGTTGATACTCCAGGTGAGGACTAGGGACCTGATGGGTATCAATAGAATCGGATCCATATCACCGGCTTCACATGGGAACAACTACATCCTGATGTCTGTTGACTATTTCATGAGATATGCATGGGCAGAAACAGTGCCCACACCAACGAAGCTGTAGTGGTGAAATTATTGGAATCGATAGCCAGTGTTTTCGGGTTTTCTAGGTCCATTTATACTGATAATACTTCCTATTTCGTCGCGGGACAGTTACCAAAGTTCCTCCACACAAGAGGAGTTTGACAATTCCCAGTGCCGAAGACACATCCTTCATCCATTGGCCTCCTGGAGCGTTATATGCAACTGATGTTGTATGGGCTTTGAAGAGTGATAATCAGGAATGCGGGAGGACGAACAGAGAAGTGGAGCAAATACGTTAATGGCCTCCTCCATGCTATGAACACCAAGGTGATGAAGATCCATCAGTTTACCCCTGCCGATGTTATGTTAGGATATAACCCAACCAGACACCAGTTCGATTTTACTAATTGAGATCATCAGACTGCACTGGACCTATTGGCTCGACATTCCCAGTAGGACCACCTGTAGGACCGAGAGACATTACGAGGTCAATACCAGTCACTTATAGCTTGCCGTAACAAATGACTGGAAATGGTACACCAGCAGTTCCTCTCTAAGTTCAATCAAACGGAAAGTGACCGTGACCTAGGATGATGTGAGCCACCACGTAAGGGAGATCTGGTGTTATTGCGACGGGTGGCCTTGGATAATTATCGGGATAAAAAGCTGGAACCACAGTGGGAAGGGCGTTTCCGTTTGGACGAGGTCACCCATCACAGGAGAAGCAGACGGTTGTTCAACCTATCGACTGAGCAATTGGTTAAAATAAAGATCTCCGGATTGAAGGACCATGTGCACTTGAATGATCTGAGAGTATTTGTACCAAGAGGGGGAGACATGATTTTGCAGCAGGTTTCGTGCATGGAAATGGAGTGGGATGGGAAAAGGCGGTTGGGCAGCAGTTTCTGGAAGGAAGTTGGCTTGGAAGGGTTGATTTGTCTTGGGAAATTGTTGGCGGAGGGCATGGGATAGATGTTGATGAGAGGGGGTCCTCTCGCTGACGGATAGGGAAGCAGCTGTGGGACTGAAGTGTCATGAGCATTAATTGGGAAAATGAGAGCGCCAAGAGTGCAGCGCATTAATCATCATAAGCCAGGCTCTAGGGGTATAAATTGCCTATCCTGGGGACAGTTCTCTTGTACCTAGACATCTTTCCATAACTCGCTCCGAGAGATAGCCTCCTCCACAATTGAACACCCCCCTCTCATCTCTCACGTTTTGGATCATCTTTCCGCCCCCAGCTTTTGGAGCTCGACCCAGATACCCCTCTCCCCCCCCACCACAGCAGCACGAGGAGGTCTTGGATTCTGGGATCTGGTTGCGCATTGCGAGAAGGTCTTGGGTTCCAGGTTCTGGTTATGCAGCGTGAGGAGGTCTTGGGTTCTGGGTTCTGGTTGCACGGCACAAGGAGGTTTTGGGTTTCTGGCTGCACAGCGGGAAAAGGTTATGCTGGGTCTGGCTGTACAGTGTGAAGAAGGATCTGGATGTGGAGGAGTGCACTGATTGTATATAAGGGTGCGCTGTTTTCTGTCTTGAATGTTTCTTCTTCACGCAACAACTAGCAATTTGTCTGCCTCAACGCCACGTCCCTACCTTTGTCCATTCCTCGTCCTTGCTGTGTCTATTTTCCCCACGTCTTGTCCTTATCTCTCGACACCCCCACGCCCTCGTCCATAGTCCCAGTTCTCTATCTGGAGTCAGAGAGCCACGCCCGTTACATCCTGGTTGTAGGCCATATACGTCTTGATGCACTTCCAGGATAGCCCATTCTCCCGTGCCACCGTATATCCAGCAGCTCCGTCCTTCATACGTGATCCACCTGTAAACATGACGTTTCCTGGCCTTTCTGGCTCCGCCTCCTTCTTTGCCTCCTCTTCTTCTTCTTGGATGAGCTACGCATCGCAAGTTTCTGGATCCTTCAGCAACATATACCCTCTGTCCTTCCGAAGTAGTCGAGGCCAGTGAAGAGTTGTTTCCCAATCTTTGACGATGTGCCCACCACTGCTCTGGCCTGACGCTCCTGTAGCAGGCTCAGGAGGTGGAGCCCAAACCTCCGCTACCTATTCTCTAGCTGTGAGGCTACCGGTCAGAGCCCTGACTCCATTGACAGCACCCCCAGGTTGGTTGTCCGGAAGCAGCCTGTGGTCGCCCTTGTCTGCCTGTTGACCAGGAGTTGCAGCTCATTCACCCTTCCGATTGTGTCTTGCTTTTCTGTTCCCTCCCACCACAGCTCCACTCCAAACATGGCAACTGACTGGATACAAGCAGTCATGACTTTTCTGCAATTCTCCGAAGAGAGAACCAGCTGCCAGGCAAGCCATTTCATCCAGACCATCGCGTTGCAACCATCCTTGAATCTGGTGGCATGATGCTCCTGGAGCATCAGCTGAAAGTCCAGCCAGATCCCAAGCCATCTTGGCGGATCTTTATTGAATGGGACGATGTTGTTACCGACTGTCATGATAGCTGTGGGGGTTGTTTTCTTCCACCGAAAGATAGCCGCCTTTGTTTTGCTGTAGTCAAACGCCACGCCATTCTATGCCGCCCATTCGATGGAGGCTGTTGCAGCCTCTGTCAACTTAGCTGCAACTGCTTCTTCGTCCTTGCCCTCAGCCCACCATCCAATGTCATCAACAAACGACAGTCTTCTAATACCTGGTACCTTCCATTCCACCTCTTCGAATATGTCTGAAAGGTACGTGACGAACAGAATGGGAGCTGCTGGAGATCCATGGGGGACACCAGTGTCCACACGACGGTCTTGCCCTGTTTCCCTGTTCAACATGATCTTGACATACCGATCTGTCATGAAGCTCATCGTCCACCGGATGAGGTCTGCCTCAATGCCAAGCGCTTCCATTCACTTGCCCAGGTGCATCCTGCTTACGTTGTTGAAGGCCGACTTGACATTCATGAACAGCGCGCCTGCCACTCGCCTTTCTTCCCATGCTGGTTGTGTACGGTTCATCAGGATCGCAACCGCATCAACACACGACCTCTGCTTCTGGCAACCCAACTGACCTTCATGTAACCCTTTCCATCACCCCAGTTGGTCCGCTATCATATGGGTGGCTGTCTTCTCCAGCAGCTTGCTGATGACACCCAGAAGTGAGATCACTGTTAGAATATATAGATCGTTAAATGTGAAGATATCTTTTAGTATAATGTGGGCACAAGGTCTCTCTATATACAGGAGGGCCATCAGGACAAAGGACGGAAGACTGCCCCCCGAGATGGTGCTCGGGGACCCATGTTGGAAAATATGGTTCGATAAAAGGTGAAGATTGTGTTGCAGCATTATGCGGGTGCAAGATCTCTCTATATACAGGAAGGCCATCAGGACAAAGGACGGAAGACTGCGCCCCGAGCTGGTACTCGGGAGTTAGTCATATCCGGACGCCGTCTCATCTCCGGATGCCACCTCTGGTCTCTCATGTCCAGACACCTCCTCATCTCCGGACTCCACCTTATTCTGACACTTGCCCTCATATGGAAGATGCAAAGGAACACAGGAGGAGAAAACAAAACGGCCAGTACAGAAACAAACAGCAGCAGGAGGAAAAATATTGAAAAATCCCAGTATCCTCAGATGCCTTGTTAAAACTCATAACCGTATAAAAAACCTCATGGGAAAACCACGGACATAAGAGAAAGAGTGCATCCACCAAAGAAAGCAAGGAGAGGGAAAGAAAACCTGTTCAACCACCCACCATGTGCTTCACCGGAAGCTTCCCCTGGATACCAGGCCGATTTCCAGGCCGATCCATAAGAAAATCTGCCCATTGTTAGCATTGAGCGTACATAGCAACTCCATCATAAGGCATGCGCAACTGCTCCGGTATGGGGACGCCACAGTAGCTCCCGTATTTCCAAGTGCACACATCAATCGCATCTTTGAGAGTGTACGGCAGCTTCAGTGTGTGGGTGCTGCAGCAACTCCAGCATCACCAAGCACGAACATCAGCTCCCCGAGCGCATGCGTCAGCTCCAGTGTAGGGCACCGCAGCTGCTCAGTCATCACCAAGCGCGCACACAGCTCCCCGAGCGCATGCGTCAGCTCCGGTGTGGGGCGCCGCAGCTGCTACGACATCACCAAGCGTGCACACAGCTCTCTGAGTGCATGCGTCAGCTCCGGTATAGGGCGCCACAGCTGCTCCTCATCACCAAGCACGCACACAGCTCCCCCGAGCGCATGCATCAGCTCTGGTATCGGGTGCCTCAGCTACTCCTTCATCACCAAGCGCACACACAGCTCCCCAAGCGTATATGTCAACTCCGGTGTGGGGCACCGCAGCTGCTCCGTCATCACCAAGACGCGTACACAGCTTCGCCCCCTCGATAGTGCATGGCAGCTGCGGTGTCGGGTGCTGCAGCAACTCCATCATCACCGAGCACGCACATAGCTCCTCCCCCTAATGTTTGTCGTTGGGAACGCCGACGATAATATTGAAAGATAGTGGTACGGCTCGAAAAGAAAGTTGCAAATGACGATGGTATCCGACATTGCTTCATTGGTTCTGGCCAATTCCTGGCGAATGGCGAGTAGGCACGAGATGTATTCAATGACCGAATATCGTAAAGGCAGAGTCGTATTCCTGGCCAAGAATTTCCCAGACGCGGGCTGCAGAATCGAATTCGTTCGCAGGAGGACTTTGGATGAAGGGTTGAATCGTGGGTTCAACCGATAGGTAGATCATCGAGGCGCATTCGTCACACTGATTGTAGTCATGGCCCCAGGAAGTACATCGTATCAGAGTACGACGGAATATTTCGTTGCGGGTAACAATCTTGAGGGCACCCTGCAGGAGGGAATGATCTCATGTGGTTCTCAAACGAGGAGTAGTTTCGGGTGTTGTAAAGGCTGGCGACTGCAAAGGTGATGCGTTGTCTGGTTGAGACCATCTTGGCGATGTCGTTGGACGCGATGCAGCTCCAAAAGTTCAGGCTTAAAAAACGAAAGTGCAGGGATGAGACGCAGAAGCAAGGTGCAAAACGGCAGGTACGGCGGGTGCGATTATCGATGGGTAGTGGATTGGCAGAGCATTCAATCGGGGCTCATAACCTGTTGGAATATATGGATCGATAAAAGGTGAAGATTGTGTTGCAGCATTATGCGGGCGCAAGATCTCTCTATATAGAGGAAGGCTGTCAGGACAAAGGACGGATGACTGCCCCGCGAGCCGATGCTCTGGACTCAGTCATATCCAGACGCCTCCTCATCTCCGGACACCACCTCTGGTCTCTCATGTCTGGACGCCTCCTCATCTCCGGACGCCACCTTATTCTGACAACTCAGTCATGTCCAGATGCAACCTGCAGTCCGTCATGTCTGGACGCCACCTCCAGCCGTCATCTCCAGACGCCACCTCCAGTCCGTCATATCCAGACACCCATTATTCCAACATTTCCCCTTGTACGAAAGATGCGAAGGAACACAGCAGAGAAAGAAACAGAATCCTCCGATGCCTCGTTAAAACTGGTAACGGTGTAAAAAACCCTTCGAGGGAGAATCCACAGACTTAGGAAAACGATTGCATCCTCCAAAGAAAGAGTAGGAAAAGAAAAGGAGGGAAAACCTATTTCAACCGCTTAACACATGGTCTATCAACCACTTCCCCTGAGTCCCAGCTTACAAGCCCAAGCCCGTGAACTTGCTTCCAGTGAGTGTCTCGAGCGAGGTTCTTCATCATGATATTGGCGAGCATGTTGGAGGTCAGAAGGTATGTTGTTTTGATGGTGTTCCGTTTGCAGGCATCATGGATGAATTGGAAGCGCACACTGATGTGCTTGGTGCGCTCATGGAACTTCGGGATCATTGCAAGTTGGATTGCACCTTGGTTATTGACGAAGATTTGCTGGGGCTCAGTAGCCTTAGAGTCGTTGTCTGAGCATAAGCAGTGGGGGCATTGCTCGGCATGCTTGTACAGGATCTTGCCATATAATATGCGAGTGTATAAGGAGCAGACCCATATGGCTTCTTTTGCGATGTCAGAAGCACCTATGTATTCGGCTTCCACCGTTGAGAAAGCGACAAGTGGCTGCTTACGAGCACACCAGGTAATAGCACCTCCGGAAAGCATGAATACATAGCCAGATGTTGATTTTCAGTCATCAGGATCTCCAGCGAAGTCTGAGTCAGTGTAGCCGATGGGTATGGTGGCTTTGGGGTCCGATGCACTGTACTGGATAGCGAGGTTGGCCGTGTTTTGCAGATATTGTAGCGTATAGGTGGCTGGTGACAAGTGCCCGGTAGTCGGGGGTGGAGGAGAAATTGCTTTGCATGGAGATGATGAATGTGAGGTCTGGCTGAGTGCATAGCATTAGCCACATCAGGCTGCCGCAATTGACTGATACCGTTGTTTACCATCTGAGTGAAGAGTCTTTGCTGTCCTGTTTGTCGGATTTGACTCTGGATCTGATCATTGGAGCTTGCTTCCAGTAGGCTGTAGTGTCCAGTGGCTGTTGCAGTCAGAGAAACCATTTGCCGCAAGCAGCTTCCTGACAGCACACTGTTCGGAAATATGCAGTATCCGTTGTGATTTGTCACACTCAATCTCTATACCAAGGAAGTAGCAAACTGGACCGAGGTCGGTCATCTTGTACTTGGCGCGGAGGTGGTGCTTGATTGTGGTGACTCGGTTGGCAGATGGAGAGAACAGTGGCATGTCATCAACATACCGCCACAGAATTATTGGTGCGTCGTTCTGAGCCTATCTCCTGGAATTCCAGATGGCTAGCAGGGGATCAGTTCGATCGGTTGAGGTGGTGCTAGCCGAGAGGTAGACATTTGGATCATACTCGTATCACTGGAAACCGAGAGATCTGAGAAAGTGGTCAATATGCTCATACCAGAGACCTGGGGCCTGCTTAAGTCCGTAAAGCGACTTTCTCAGCTTGCAGACTTGAGGTTTGTCCGCCTCAATACCCTACAGCAGAGCCATATTGACGTCACCATCAACTTTGGAATTCAGGAAGGCGGTGACAACATCAATTTGTTCGATTTCCCAGTCGTGGATGGCAGCTAGGGCTAGCATCATACGTAGGCTTTGCAACTTTGCAACCAGAGCGAAAGTTGCATCGAAGTCGACCCACACCTGCTGTTCAACACCTCAGACAACAAGCCTGACCTTATACTGAATGCCACCTCCTGGCAACTCCTTGGTCTGGAAGACCCACTTGGAGCTAATGGGCGTGATGCTGGCTGGAATGTCTTCCCACCTGATGTAGTCCCAGGTTGAGTTTTCAGCCAAAGATCTGAGTTCCTAATCAACCGCATCAGACCATTTCTGGCCAAGCCTTGGATATGCAATGGCTTCTTGGTAGGACACCGGTTCTGCATGTCAAATAATATAGATGATTGGTTGCTTAATTTATTCGTACAAGAATACGGAACCTCTATGTATACAAATGAGATCTGCGATCCCGCGGGACCTAGTTTCCCCGTCGGGATATCATTCATCCGTCGGCGCCTCTCATCCCTGTCGGCGCCCCGCATCCTCCGTCGGCACCACCTGCCTCCACCGTTCAGAGTCCGGACGTTCAAATCTGACACTTCCCCTCGTACGGAACATACAAAGGAGAAGGAGAGAAGGATGTCGCTCAGCAACAGCAGCAGAGAAAAAGACAGTAAAACCCAATATCCTCGGATGCCTCGTTAAAACTCGTAACCGTGTAAAAAACCTCATGGGAAAAACACGGACATAGGAGAAAGAGTGCACACTCCAAAGAAAGGAAAGTGAAAGAAACCTTATCGCAAAAGTGAAAGAAACCTTATCACGAAAGTGAAAGAACCTTATTTGAACCGCTTGAGTCGCTTTCCACCTGCCTCGTCAGAGACTTCCCCTAAGTCCCTGCGTACAAGTTCTAGCCCATGGGAGTTCTTCCAATGCGTCTCGCGCGGAAGGTTCTTTGTCAGATATCAGCGAGCATGTCTGAGGTTGATAGGTATGTTGTCTTGATGGCGTTTCTTTCGCAGGCATCGCGGATGAAGTGGAACCGGACGCTGATGTGCTTGGTGCGCTCGTGAAACTTCGGGTTCTTTGCTAGCTGAATGGCGCCCTGGTTGTCAACGAAAATTTCCTGGGGCTCGGTAGCCTAGAATTCGTCGCGGTCAGAGCATAGGCAGTGTGGGCAGTGGTCAGCGTGCTTGTAAAGAGTCTGGCCGTACAGGACTCGGGCGTATAAGGATCGCGTCCAGATGGCTTCCTTTGCGGCATTGGATGCGCCGATGTACTCAGCTTCCAATGTGGAGAAGGTGACTAGAGGCTGCTTCCGAGCGCGCCAAGAGATGGCACCCCCGGCTAGGATGAAGACATAGCCGGATGTCGACTTTCGATCATCAGGATCACCTGCAAAGTCGGAATCGGTGTAGCCGATAGGTGTGTCCTGCTTGGGGTTTTGTCCATTGTACTGGATCGCAAGATTGGCCGTGTTGCGTAGATACCATAGGGTGTAGGTGGCAGCGGCCAGATGCTCAGTAGTGGGAGCATCATTAAACTTGCTGAGCATCGAGACAGTGAAGGCGAGGTCTGGTCGCGTGCATAGCAGAAACCACATCAGACTTCCGATGATCGACTGGTATTGTCGTTTGCGGTCCGAGTCGAGTGGGTTTGCCAGGCCAGTAGAGTCGGTGGCAGATGCCGAGCCTGAGTCTGGATTTAGTCTTCGCAGCTTACTTCCCATGGGCTGTGGGGTCCAGTGGCCATTGCATTGTGAGAATCCGTATGTTGCTAGCAGTGTTACACCCAGCGCGCTGGTGACACCCCAAGACATGCAATTAGTATGACTAGCCGGACTCAATCTGAGGATTGAGGCCGAGTGAGATTTCATGAGTGAAAGTCACAGGCTGGGGCGAGCTCTGA
>Ga0307508_10001509_pt1 | contig 25996 bp, 37 predicted proteins | sample 9_EM_MG_FD_203089 | JGI IMG/M metagenome (GOLD analysis project Ga0307508, IMG submission 203089) | Populus trichocarpa ectomycorrhiza microbial communities from riparian zone in the Pacific Northwest, United States - 9_EM | ecosystem: Host-associated > Plants > Roots > Unclassified | place... | reverse complement strand
ACTCTTCAACAGTGCGAGCAGAGCTCATACAAGCAATGCAAGAGCACTGTGGAAAAGCACCTTACCCATGGCAGCTCGATGCTGCAGAAGCTTTGATTCTTGGCATTGATAGTGTTGTCATTGCAGGGACTGGAGCTGGCAAAACAATGCCATTCGTGATGCCGCTCTTTCGGAACAAAGACAAATGTATCATAATAATTTCGCCATTAAAAGCCCTTCAACGAGACCAGGTGATCCCTTCTGTGCCCGGTAGAATGCAGGACTTCGAGCTTATACATAAGTCAGCGACAACGATTCCGCAAGATGGGAATATCAGCAATTGATGTCAATGGTGATACCTGGTCCCAGAATGACACTTGGAGGTGAAAACTTCCATGACAGGACGGGCAGCTTTGGAACGAGACTTGCGAGAGGCAGCGGAGCGAGGGGGTTTCCACCAGTTGCAGAGAATGTGCGGGAGCTCTGCACTATTCATCAACGCAGTGCGCGCAGCACGAATCTGGCTGTCTGAGATGCATGCCGAGTCTCCCCAGCTAATGCAGTGAAGAAGCTTTGCAAGGCTAAGTCCCTTGCTGGCGAGATAGGCGAGAACGTCCTTGACGAGCACAGTGGTTGCTTCGGTGGGGGTGTCGGCTGAGTCAGTGTATCCGGAGCTTGTCGAGGAGGGGTCTGAGTCTGGCTGCGAGTGCAACCGGTTGACCAGTGGAAGGGGTTCAAGGTCACTATCAGAATTGATATCCGAGTCGTCGTCGTCACGTGTGAGAAGAGAGGCCCAAAATTCGGCGTCCGTCTCTAATGGCATGGTCTGAGGATGCTGATCGATGAGTGTCGGGCGAGCGCGCACGGTGATTAGATTCAAGTAATTACAACGGTTGCCTAATCTGTCAATTCGTGCCTGTGACTAGGTGTGACGCGTGATGCATGGGGGTTCGCCATACGAAATGCACCAGACATTGTGGGGACGTCTCTGCAAATTGCTTTTAGAACTCCGCCAGTCCCCGCTACGGAAGGATCCGAGACTAAAGAACCAGTTTCGAAAGTCGTTGGCCCTACGTATTATAGTTATTTCGACAGGTTAGCAAATCAACGATGCCAATGCATTCAGCTCCTTCAAGTCACATCGGAGAGCCAGGATAGCGGGTGCTGATGCCCTGGGTAATCTGCGGAGGCACCATCGGATCGATTTGCTTTGAGGACTAGTACTGTATCGTGCATACCACTAATACCACTCGAGATGATACATGGCAGACCAACGACGTTCCACCAGGTGGATAAAAAAGCACGGAGTAGATCTGTGATGGTGCACGTGCAGAACGCCCTGTCTGCCCACATCTCTCCAGGTAAAGACCCGTAGCATGCCCATCAAAGGTGACTTAACATTTACCCCGTATCTCCATCTTTCGTGCCGGGATCTGGAGGGACCGGTGACGTCGATTGTGCCACGGTCATGCTCAACGGGCGAAACATCACTTTCATCCGTTTGGGTGGGTCATCTCCCGGCTTCATCGCGGCAGCTCGACCACCGAGCGGTTCATCCCTTTTTTGGGTGCCAAGATCGGCGCGCTTGGGTTTGCTAGCGAGGCGTTCCAGCAGTTCATCCTCGTCGTTTTCTCTTCGCCGTTTCTCGGATAACCTTATTGGGGGTAATGATTTGAGGTTCGACTTGGTGGATGGTTCGTTGAGCGAGGGTGAGGAAGGGCTGCCTTTCTGGCGTAGGAGTGTTTCTAGAATGTTGTCATCCTCTTCACGGGTGCGCCGTCGGGGAATAGAGGACGGTCGGGAGATCTGGCGATGCGCTAGCCGTGGACTCGGCGGTACATCTATCGAAGGAGAAAGCGGTGTGGGTGAGTTTTCCTTGCAGAGAACTTTCAATGGGGTAACAGGGGAGGATATTTCTGGAGGAGACGGGGGTCCAATTTCCTCCTCCTCCTCGTCGCCATAATCCAGGAGGGATGGCAGGGGAGGTGTACGAGGGAGGACGAGACCTTGTGGCCGTGGGAGCTTGGATGGAGCAATAGGGACGCGTCGTCTATGCTTTATTGCGTTAAGTGGGGAACCGACGCGACTTGCAAGGGCCGCTGAGCTGATGAACGGAGGTGCTGCGTCACCTTCGTCGTCATCACCATTAAAGTACTCTTCTTCTTCGGCGTCAATACTACGGTCCAAGCGACGCGATTCGGACGAATTTCTGTGGCAAATTTGTAGGCCAGTTCTCACAGCCAGTTCTGGACTTACCGATCATTCTTGGCCTCCTTGGGTAGAGGCTCAACATTGATTTCCCAGCGACGTATGAACGCAGAGAAGCGCGGACCACCCAATCTTGTTTCGCTGAGCTTACGGACAATATCCCCGTGGACTGTCATACAGTGGCTAATGAGATCTTTTATGTTCTCCTGCAAGTGTGGAGTGAGGTTGGATGTGACATAGTGAAGACATCAGGTTTACCCGTCGCATGTGCTCAAAGAACTCTTGACAAGATGCACTCAGTAGGCTATCGCGATGTGACTCCTGCAGTGTGAGTTCCAGGATGGGTTTGAAAACATCAAGTTTAATAAGGTGAGCGAGAAAGTTTTTGTTGTTGATCTTAAGACATATTCGGAAAAACCGGAATGCGGCTATAATCAAGACAGAGCTGAGGTATCAGATCGTAGAAGCCCCCTGATGAACCGACACAAACCTAACCGAAGGTGCTTATCTCGAGCGCTAAGTAGTGTAGCCACGCGACCGGATATATTCGAAGAAAGCATGTAGAAATGGCTTCGAAAGGCATGTTGTTGGGCGAAATTGCAAAGTAGGTCGGATAAGTATAGGAAAAGATTAGTCTTCTCTCGCGAAAGTTTCAAAACTGGATCTAGAATGATCACATTCATTTCGCGTTCTGATATTCACGGCGTTTGCGTACCTGTATGCTTTCTGAAATCTGGTATATCGCTGTATGGTTTGAATAGGACCTCTAGGCAATTCTTGTAGAAATAGTCTAGAAACCTCTCGGTTCCTGGATCATCTTTTGGGCGGGCCAAAATCTTCGCGCTCATTGCTGCCTAGGTCAAAAAGTCAGTGGTAAATTGGTGACTCCAGAAGAAACACCTACAGGTGTTGCACCAGGACCGCCAATGTTCTGCGAAACATCTAACAGAGCTTTCAGCGCGTCGCCGATCTGACACTGTACTGCCACATCCCGACTCTGGACCATGACTCGACACATTAGTTTCATGAGTGTTTCTGCCTTGTCAGCTCCTAACCGACCGGCCTCTTTTTCCCTTTCAAGAGCTGCCGCCTGTTTGCATACATGTCCACGAACGCCATGCAGATCGTGCTCAAGCAAGATAGCCATAATCTCGCCTGCGGCACTGGCCACACTCTTCGACGTCTCTTCCTTTTCAGGTAACGAAAATGCCCATTGGACAGCGAATAAAATCCCTCGGTCAACCAGTGTTCGGAAAAGTGCCAATCGTGCAGGTAACTGAACATTCTTGCCCATTGCGCAGAGCTGTTGAACGAGTGCGACGACCTCGTGACGGAATGCAATATCGCTTTCACCGAGGCTGCCTGCAGGGCCAAATGAAAACTGCGTTGCCGACCGCACTCCGTGTCCATTTGGAATCTTCTCGTGAAGTTTCTTCCCTGGGCCCTCCTCTTCCTCCTTATCCTCTGGACCGGTCCTAGGACCGGCAAGCACCTCCTCGCTCACATACAGTCTGACTATGTCATGGAGGAAGATGGGATCGTTTTGGATGTGATTGATAATGTCAATTTGGTTGAAGATGATGCAAGAGTTCAAAACATTGAACGTCGAATCATCGAGCGCGCGAGCAAGTACAACATCCTTGAGGAACTGGAGGCGGTAAGTATGGTGGACCTTCTTCCGGATAAGGTCATCTCGTATTGGAATAGGTTGGTGGAAGTGTGTGTTGACGTGGAGGAATTCACGGTAGTTGGCCTTGTGTGTGGGAAACTCCGGATCATCTATGTTGCCCAGTTAAAATCACACAAGGTATGAGGGAGAGCACGGCGTACACTCGAGCATCCCAACCACTCCAAAAAAGACGTCGTCCTCGAGTATGTGCTCGTAAATCCCATGGTCATTCATCACCACTGCAATAATGTCAATAACGCTGGCGAAACAAAGTTTTGCACTTACAAATGGTTTGCATAAGACTACACAGAGCATGGAGGTTATCTAGACTCTCGAGATCTTCTGCCATGTTCAGGACATCGATAAGGGCTTTGATGTAGTGCTGTCATTCTTGTCAACATGGTGTCCCGAAAGCGAGGAATGTGTGGGACCGAAAAATAAGGCTCACTTCGCGCTGTATGTACTCGCATATCTTTTCCTTGACTGCTTGACCCCTCGAAAGGGTCTTGATCGCGCCCTCGATATCCTGTATGTTGCCGAGCTGAGGGGTGGGCAGATGACCAGTGCGAATAATATTGACAGTAGTTGCAGAGTGCTCGCCACCTGGAGACGATGAGCCAATGCCCTGGTCTTCTGGGCGAGATTCAGATGAGATATGCATTGCTCAGAGAGAGGGAACGGGACGAGGCGTGGGCTAAGGGCAAAACGGTGCTGACCTCCGGAATTCAAGTGACGTTGGACCTCTATAATGAAGTTCCATACCTCCGCGCATCCTTCGGCGTCCTGGAAACTCAAGGCGTAGTCGGCTCCGTTGGGTTCCGTCCATACTATTAGGCTCTCTATGGGTCGTAGAGTGCCAGACATGACGAATTACGGGTGGTAAAATATCCATAAGAATGCGCAAAGAAGTGTGCGTACCTTGCTGTCGCTGGTATACATCATTGGAGCGGATAGCAGTTGAGAGGATGATTTTATTAAAGTCCAACTCGGAACGGGCGACGAGGTACGCTTGGTTGGCGTCGTCCAGCTGACCAGCGCAGTATGCGGTGCCTTGATCAACCCACCGAGAGCCAACGAGTTCGTAGACCTTTGAAGAAGGTGACAAGTGTCGGTCAGAGTAGGCGCTTGATGAGGTCATGCAAATGGCGAGGAAGCAATGAACAGGAGGGACAGGTAGGCAGTTTGGATAAAAGGAGAAGTTTTTCAAAGGAATTAAACACGTTGCAGGTATAACGGCTCTGGCATTGTGAATATGATGGCAGAGCAGGGGCAGGTATGGGCCTAATGGCACGAACGAGATGGGAAAGAGGAGAGAAGCTCACCTTGACACGTTTTAGTTCTAATGAAGACTCAGGTGACTGCTGCTGGCAGTCTTGCTGGGTGACGGCTGGATCCACGGCCTCGACCATTGTGATGTGGTCATCCTTGACGTGGTCACCAACGTGGTCGATGTCACCAAAGATGTGGTCGCGAGAGTGTTGGAGTGCCATATGAGCAGCAGGGTCCTCCAAGGCGGTGTCGGACTGCGCGAGACAGGTGAGGTCGAGCTCGAGGGCTACTTGATGGTCGTGTGAGGGCAAGACGGCATGGTGGGAGGGTGATAAGAGGTCATGGTCGAGGATGTCGGTGCTGGAGTCGTGGTGGGACGAAAGAGAAGACGATGGCGCAGTGTCCACGCCGCTCATGACAACCCAGACGACGCTTTCACTGTAATTTTTGACCGCCAGATCCCACCTCTGCGGAATCTGCGAGAGCTGCTTACAAGGCAGTTCTGGTCCAATTTTGAGTCGTGTCGTCCTTTCAACGCCAAACGAGACCAGCCGTGGGAATATCCAATTGTCACTCTCTCCCGCCGGTCACATCCGCTCCACAACGACCACCGCCATCCCGCCTTGTCTTTCGCGTGGTCAACACAGTGGCAGCACCGCGTTCAGCCAAGAGTGCCTGTACTTATTCGAGAAAGGTACTGGAGAGCCAAGGGACTTATTTTAAAATTACGTAATTATCTGGAAATACCATTTTTTATTCGGTGACGTGAGCCGGTTTCCCTCGTCTTCTCTCTCCTCGTCCTCGACAGCATCCGCCTCAAAATGACCAGGTCAACGACGATGCTCACTGTCGCCGGCATTGCCGCCGGTAGTCTCGTCGCCTACGCTGTGTACTTCGACTACAAGCGGAGAACGGACGCTACCTTCCGCAGACGGCTTCGTATGTTTGTTTTATTCCAGTGCCAGCACAAGACTGAGTGGTTGTGATCTAGGCAAGGAAAAAAAGCGTGCCGAAAAGAGTCAGACACCTTCGGAAGCATCAGCAAGCACTGGAGGCATCGATCCAGACGAGCTCATCAGCGCTCTGGAGAAAATCCGGAACGAACAAGTCCCTACTGACCATGATGAGAGGCACCAGTATTTTATGACGCAGGTCAGCACGGGAGAGACGATGAGCGTGCAAGGTGCGTCGAGTGGAGCCATCTCGAGGGGGTGATGATCCCTTACGCGTCAACAGGGCCCGCTTTCTACATGCCAGCCGCATTGTGCTTCTACCGCGCGATTCGGGTGTATCCTTCACCACTGGAGTTGATCATGGTTTATGAAAAGAGTCTTTCTCCGCCTGTGTTCCAGGTCAGTCGTCCTTGTATGTTGTGTTGCTTCATACGCTAATCATTCGTACCCTAGCTTGTAATGCAACTTGTCAACTTGGACGTGAGTTCATCTCCTTCATCTGAGGGGAAGGGACCCGCTTCCGTTCCTGATGAAGATGACGAGTTGAGCCCCTCGGGCCCTCCCTCGGAAGCGTCCTCGCAGGAGTGGGACAACGTCACAGATCCAGGCACTCAGACGCCTGCGCCATGACTATGAGTCATCTTACACACGTCTTTGAACGTGCAATGCACGCTGCTGTACGCTGTGTAGTCGCCATCATTCATGTACCCCCTGACCCTCGTTATCACTCCTATAATCCTTCCTTACCCTTCCTATCCATTGTCGTGATGATCTGATATGAATGTTTCTTTTTGCTTTTCGGTGTTACTGCTGTTGGGTACGCTTGAACTATCGCCCTCGCGCCATGCTTGAAACGATCGTGTCTGCAGGTGAAGACTCGTGCTGAAGGTATGCATTGCGAATCGAGAATCACTCAAGGCAGCCGAGCTAAATAATAAGAAACAGGTTACTACAACTATTTCCCCCGCAAAAAGATGAATGTCGCCATTCAAAATGTCGACGTTCCTCAGGTGGGTGGTGGGCAGTCCACCGGTGCGACCACGCGCAAGAAAGTTGTGGTTTGCACCAAGGATTTTGAACCCGGTGACCTCATCTACAAGGTCAGCATCAGTTCCTACTTACCAACGCTTAATCTTGATGCATTTCGCTTGTAAAACCAAAGGAGGAAGCCATCGCTACCGCTCTCGACGCGGATCTTCAAGGCAAGGGCACTCACTGTAGTCACTGCTTGCGTTCGATCGAGGGTGACACCGCCGTCCGTCATCAGTTCGACCGCTTCGACTCTGTCTATTGCTCGAAGGATTGTCATGTCAAGGCAATGACCTACTCGCAAGGCATACTTTTCACGCTCGAACCACCTCTGCCGGAACAACTGATCCCGGAAGCCGCCGGCTCCTCCAAGGACGAGAGAGACCGTGCCCAAGCTGCGTTCGCGGAATACATCCAAAAGAGCGGCAAAGCTGCACCCGAGCTGATGGCACGTGTCATTGCACGCCAGGTCTCCATTGAGACGGCGCAAATGATAACCTCTGTGGGACACTCACCGTTGGCCGACGCCAATGTGGTGTTGACGGACGGTGGGGACTATACGTTCAACGACCATCTCGAGCGATTGCGCTACCTTGACGTGGCTGCCTTTGAGGAGGGTGGCAAGTTGTTCCAAACCGTACTGCAACTTGCTATTCCGGGACTGGAGCATTTGGCGACGGAGGAACGCCTCTCGGTTTATCTTGGCATGATGACATACAACGCGTTTGGTGTCTGCTTTAAGGGCGGAAGAGATGATAAGGTAAATGTGTAGTCATCGGTTGTGAATGCGTGATCATGCAGTGGTATTTACGCTTTGTATAGCCCGTACCAACAGCGAGGCCCGAGGACGTGGAGAAGACGCGAACGCCGTATGGTACCCAAAAGCAGGTCGGAGCTGGATTCTATTTCCTATCATCCTACGTGCGTACCCCCACGCATCTCGTTTATGAAGTTGATGTTCACGTCGCACTGTCATGTACAGCTCCCCCACTCGTGCGACCCATCCGCTCGACCATTTTTCAACGGCACATCCGAACTTCATCTCATTGCCACCCGCCCTCTCAAGGAAGGTGATCAAGTTACCGTCGCGTATGTCGACATAACTCAACGCGATGATGAGAGCGTACAGGATTGCCGTCGTCGGAGACGGACGGAACTAGTCCGAGGATGGGCATTCGCCTGTACCTGCTCTCGGTGTGCCTCGGAGGCCGGGCCCAGCGACGAGGCGGACATTGAGCCCAAGGACAAGTCCAAAGTGTCCGAGGTCGTGTCAAGGCTCGAGGGCGTATAGAAAATGTCCTGCACAGGAGCACGCTCGTATTCAAAACGTGGTCCATTTCGAATCACCAACTCGACCACGTGATTTACACAGATAAAGATTAATTCACGAGGACGCTCGGTTTTAATGACTGCGACACTACATTCACTTGTCCCGTCTCTCATCCGACTTGTATATTCTGCATTCCCACTTGCTTTACTCACGTGTTTTACTCGCACCGTATTCGAGCTTTCATGTCCATTTACATCACAACACACTCCTCACTCCGCATCTTATTCTGACTATTAACTTGAAGTCATGTTTTCGTGAAGTTGAAAGGAGTCGGTGCACCGCGGTAAAATTTGGTTCATGTGATTCCGGTAAGGAGGAATCCTCAGCACCGTCATGAGTCTTAAGTATGGCTAGGACGACATGAGTCACTCAGCAACTAAGATACGTAGGTACCACCGATACGGTGTACTAGAGGACCAGGTTTCACGGTGCTTGGGCTTCACCTCATCCGAGTCGGGGCCTCATCCCTCACTATTAGGTTGGGGTTACCTCCCCAGGCCATCTCCAACTGAGTCCTAATCCGAACGAATCTACTAAGATACGCATCCAAGGTGATCGGGTTCCACCTGAGACAAGCATCGTATCGTAAGGACAGGATCTTTATGTAAAGTAGCACACTACTAATTGCATGATCGGTGTCACCAGTGCTTTTCAGGGGTTGTTTTACCTTATCAGGAAATATGTTGCACTTAGACTTAGAGCGCGGCCTTGTCAGGTTCCCATCGCGACTGAGTACTGATCGGTCAAGTCCAACGTCCAGTACTCAGTACTCAGTCTTCAGACCCTGTGTCACTTTTAGCCTCGAGGTGCCAACCACGACATATTATTAATCGTCGAAACAGTGCTTATCGCATTGTTATTGTGCTATGCAGCGCTCAAGTACCAGCACACGGTCATCGACGTCAACAGCTACCAGCACGGACAAACCTGCAGATTATGTATACTTTGAGCGCAGCTCTACTGGTTTTTCCGAAGATGCCATTCCCCGGGCCAAAGCTGCGCAACTGAAGCTCGAGCACTTCTATAAAGTTGCTGTAGATGCCGCCATCGAACGAAACACTAGGTACGCTTCATTGACAACGTCACGCTCGACCCAAGTGACATCTTGATATTGGACTTGCAAGGCGTGTAGAGCTGGAGAGAAAGCTTCAGACAGACGTCATGATGTCGGACGAGAGGAAGATTCGCCATCTGCAGCAATTAGGGAAGAAAGAGTCAACGTTCCTCCGCCTTCGACGAACACGTTTAGGTCTGGATGACTTCAGGACAGTCAAAGTGATCGGGAAAGGCGCGTTCGGTGAAGTCAGCGCGAGTTCCGTATTCCTTTACTATGTCGTCTTATTTTTATTCGTGTGTAATCTAGGTTCGTCTTGTCCAGAAACTCGATACCGGGAAGATCTACGCGATGAAGACCCTCAAGAAAGAAGAGATGCTAAAGAAAGACCAGGCACGTGCTATTCTTGCGTAGTGGCCTGTCATTGTCTGAGTCATTGCATTGTTACACAGCTAGCTCATGTCCGCGCTGAGCGCGATGTCCTCGCAGAATCTAATTCACCTTGGGTTGTGCAACTTTTTTATTCTTTCCAAGATGCTCAGACGCTATATTTGATCATGGAGTTTCTTCCTGGCGGAGATCTCATGACCATGCTTATCAAGTATGACACTTTCTCGGAAGATGTTACTCGTTTCTATATGGCGGAGTGCACCCTCGCCATCGAGGCAGTTCACAAACTAGGATTTATCCATAGGTGAAAAAGTTCTCCTCGTCCAATTCACTCATTTATGAAATTTCTTTTGCAGAGACATCAAGCCAGACAATATACTGATAGATAAGGATGGTCACATCAAACTCTCCGATTTCGGTCTTTCAACGGGCTTCCACAAACAACACGACTCCAGTTACTATCAGAGGCTATTGGATTCAGCAAGCAATCCCCAATCACTTTCAACCGCGACAAGGAACAGCGTTATGGTGAATGCCATTCACTTGACGATGTCTAGTAGAGATCAAATTGCGACCTGGAAGGCGAACCGGCGCAAGCTGGTATGTAGCTCCTATTGGTATCCGTTAACACCGATGTGATACAGTTGGCAGGCATATTCCACCGTTGGTACACCAGACTATATCGCACCGGAAATATTCCAGCAAAAGGGATACGGAAATGAGTGTGATTGGTGGTCGCTTGGGGCGATCATGTTCGAATGCTTGGTTGGGTATCCACCATTCTGCTCAGAGTCGACACACGAAACATACCAAAAGATTATGCAGTGGCAACATTACTTGGTGTTCCCGGATGATGTTCACTTGAGCCGTGAAGCTGAGGATCTGATCCGCAGGTAAGAGGTACGGATTCCTTACTCTGTGGATATCTTGTTGACATCATACTAGGCTTATGACTTCCCCAGACCGTCGATTGAATGCAGATCAAATCAAGAGTCATCCATTTTTCTATGGAGTTGACTGGGACTCTATCCGCCGTATTGACTCCCCATTCGTGCCCAACCTACGCTCGATAACGGACACCTCTTACTTCCCTACTGACGAGATTGATCAAAGTCCTGTGGAAGTGCCTGCCGCGAGCGCGGGTGGAGCACAGAAAGATCTTGCCTTCCTGGGGTGCGTTGACAAAATTTCAAGTAAGGATCTGGCTGAGATCGCTGCTCAGATATACCTTCAAGAGGTTTACTATCTCTTCTCATGCTTTTTGAATTGTCGCCTAGCTGGTGTATGTAGGAGTGAATATCAAGATGATAAGAAGTGTTGTACAATACAAGTTCCGTGGAATATCTCTAGTGAAGCTGTAACCTATTGGAACATGAGATCATGAGAGTGGAATATTAAACACCCGGAGCATCCCAAATTACACGGAAACGGTTATGCGCTTAATTACGTTGTAAGGATGATATCGATCTCAGGCAGTACCCTTTGGCAGGTTCGAGTGAAACTGCGTCTTCGCCGGCCCAAGTAAGGATTGGTCCACTGAGAAATTGTCGTGCTTCCAAAACACTCTGGCCTAAAGCAACTTGAACTTGAGTGCGCCACTTCACTCCAGGAAGCGCTGCCAGACGCGACTCAGCTGGCCCAGAAATGTCGCCTAGTGCGTAGTGCAATTAGCTCAACGCCCAGGCTTCACACACTCGCTCGCCAGATGGCAGATATTATCGACCTTACCGCGTCTCCACCTCCCGAGATCATTGAGATCTCGTCTGACCAGGAAAACACTTCTCCTGGTCGCCGCAACCGAACACAATTTGAAGAAAACAAGAAGCGGAAGAGGAAAAAAGGAAAAACATCCAACGGCCTCACCAGTGACAGTGGCATCGGCAGTTCTGCCCAGCCTTCAAGGGCTCATTCACCGGAAATTGGAAACAAACACCGCGACCGAAACGAGTCCACGCCTTATCTCGAATCTGTGTCACAGGCCCTGGAGCCTATTCCTTCGTCTACCGCTGACGAACCTGAACTTTTCATCTTGGACAGCGCACCTGCTCCCATAGTCGTTGAGGATATTTCTCCTGCTCCGGACCCTGCGGAATCCAACGAAGATGGCAATGAATTACTACTGCCATCTCATGTTGCAATCCTGCGTGACGATGGACGTATTCCCGCCGAGGTGGTCCCACCCCCGAATCTGGGCTCAGATGATGAGGAATATATAGAATACCTCGATTATGAAGATCGCAAGGTCAGTTCCTTCTTTTTTTTCTAATATCGTATACAACATAGAACATGTTTCAAGGCTCCAGGGTTGGTCCGCTATTTTGAAGTTACAGAAGCAGAAACCAATCAATCGAGACCGTCGATATTCAAATGCAAGAATTGTGGTGCAGAGGGCGATCATAAGACCCCTGAGTGTCCCATACAGATAGTAAGTGGCAAAATTTGTGGTGTGCAGCCTTGTTCACGAGGTTCCTCAGTGTCTGACCTGTGGTGCTCGTGACGAGCACTCTACACGAAGTTGCCCAATTGGCAAGACATGTTACACCTGTGGCATGAAAGGTCACATTAATAAAGTAAGAATATCCGCGCGTGTGTTGTGCTACACCTTGTTATCATGTGTCATAGACGTGCCCCAATCGTTTTTCGGCTTGTATGGCGTCATCTGATTTACATGGTGACTGCGGTCGCTGTGGATCCCCAGAACACAACAAGAATGTGTGTTTCTACCAATACATATTTTTATGGAACATATTGATCATATTATTCTAGGAATGCCCGACCCTCTGGCGCATATATCAGTATGTCAACGACGAGGAACGCATCGTGATTATGCAAAGTCGAGAGGAAAAGAAGCAACTTGGGGGAGGCGAGGCATACATTGGTGAAGTGTGGTGTTATAATTGCGCGAACACGGGTCATCTAGGAGACGTGAGTGAAAGCTACAATGCGACCAATCATCCTGAATCTCAGTCAACCTTAGGATTGCAATGAGCTGCCACATCCAGCGACCTTTCCTACGGAAAACTCTGCGTTCAGTTTCCACAACGTCGCGTCAAGTCCATTCTATGATCCTGCCGTCGAACCGGCTCCTATAAAACGCGGGCCAAGGGAGCGAGAGAGTAAGATCGACCGGACCCGTTTACCGGACGACTGGGATGCAGGTGCTCCTGTAGACGTGGGGAAGCGGGGAAAACACAAGGACAAAGAGAGGCTAGAGAAGAGGTTCAGGGAGCAGGAGGATGAAGGCGAGGATTGGTTCAATGACATCCGGAACAGTAAAAGGAGAGGAAAGGAACAGCAAGCACCATCAGGGCCGCGTGGAAAGACGTTCAAGTTCGGGTTATTTAAGGATGGGGGATATGAGCCCTCTTCCCCGCCGCCTTCATTGACGACCAGTGGCAGCGGATCTAGCTTGCTCGCGCGGATCAGCAATGCTCGTGGAGGTAGACACCGAGGAAGAGGTGGTCATGGTCATGAGCGACAGGAACCATCGTACCAGTCCGAGAACTCCATTCGTATTCGAGGAGCCGCAACCGATCAAAGAGACCAGGACAGTAGGTATGCAAGTTCACGTAAAACCAATTGGGGGCGAGGGGAAGATCGATGGGATAGAGACAGCCCTGGACATCGAGGGTCGAGGCGGAGCCACGGGCCACGCTACAAAGGCGGCTACGATAGATGACGGATGTGCTTTAATTGCCAACGGGTAATCGTACAGGAAATCGCGCATGGTTACATGTGTACCGTCCACTGGCTTGAGACCGTGCTGCAACTTCTTACTTGATTAGCTGGCACATAGTTCACTACACACCAAGTATTGTTCATCACGAATCACGATGTTGAGCGGGTTGGTAGCGTCCCCGACACTTGACCTTGGCGGGCGGTCTAGGAATGCATCCTCCAAGCTTGCATTTGCCACCGTAGATCCGACTGCACCAGCCTCGGAGGTCTCCATCAACCCCGTCACCCGCGCAGCGATCTCCATCGAATATGCATCCCTACGACATGACAAGCATTGCCCAACAGGCATGTATGTCACACCGTCCTCAGAGAGCATGCTCGTCTGGGACGCCGTTCTTTTCGTGCACAAAGGCGAGTGGTGGCAATTCAGAGATCAAACATCGTTGAACTCTCGTGTGCTCTCCAGGCGACTATGCAGGCTCCGTCCTCAAGTTTGTCATGGCGTTCCCCGACAACTACCCCGATCGACCTCCTACGGTGCGCTTCGTGACGGACGTATTCCACCCGCTCGTTGCGAGTCAGACCGGGGTGCTCAACTTGACGGCACGATTTCGACCCTGGAGGTGAGTTACCTGGCTGTCGATGTACTGGACAACGGGCTAACAATGTCCCGGTGCCTCGCAGACCAAAGGAACATCACATTCACGACATTTTGTACTTCGTGAAGACTGCGTTCAAGGAACGTGCACTCGACAAGTTGGATGAGATGGATGTAGTCAACAAGGAGGCTTTCAAGTACGTGTTGTCTGCGTGTCTCCCTGTGTTGTGAAAGTCGGCTTACATGTTGATAGGCTGTGAGTCCGTCCTGCCCAAAGCTGTATCACTCTCACCGTTGCCTCGATAGATATACAGAGAACCGGACCTCCTTCACAGCCCTTGCCCAGCAATCCTCGCAGTTATCGCGGTCACCGAGCGCGCTCTACGACGCCCCGAGTTGGAGGAAAGCTTATTCGTTTCGTTTCGCTCCAACAGAGCCCGAGCAAGTCAACAGGATTCTTGAAACGCTCTCAATTTTTCAAATACCTTCTGGGCACTCGTCATAGTAGAACACAATAATTTCACCGTGTAATGTGTCGCAACTCCATAATTCCATCCTGGCTATACCCTCGCTGTTCCTCGAGTCTCTAGTACAGTGCTTGTTACTTGTCCTGCTCCTTGTTAGCGACCTAGCACTTGCAGTCCCGATGGTCTTAATCAGCATTGAAGGCAGTCAGGTGCTCAGGTGTCCCGCCCCACTGACAAGCCTAGCGTGACTCATTGTTCAACTTGGTAAACTACCAGATATACTATGGGCAGTAGAGGCACCCTATTTGAATAGTTTAGACTACTGGTTTGCACTATATATAGATCTATCGTTTCTCTCTGTGGTAGGAGTTCGGAAGCTCTAAAAGTAATCATGCCTTGGGTCTCGTTCCCCAGAATTTGTGGCAGGGATCGTCGCTGCTGCTGTTGTCATTGACACTGGAGGGCCTGTCGTTCAAGTGATGCACCGTTTCAACATAAGGAGTGTCCGTGCCCGTGTCATCGTCCTGCTCTCGAGCCATTGGTATGATCATCAGGTGAGTGAATATCCTTTGCGTACCTCTTTGAACCTCGTGAAATGCTTCGAAAGTTTTTCAATTACCAAACTGTACGGCAAGTGCTGAGTCAATTTCCTAAAATCGTTTTGTGAGCTATCAATTGTCCATACGACCAACTCCCAGTGAACTAATTACCGTCGGGGCTGAACGTTGAGAGAATGCCGGGCATCCAAAGTGGAGTCGAGCACATTGGACGAGTGAGCGCCCTCACTCACAGATAGTTTGATCGAGTACTCTTTGTCAGAGTTGCCACGACCAAAATTCCGTTCATAAAGCTCGAAACTGCAACAAAAGAACAGTGAGACCTTTATCAAACACAAAGACTGAGCGACGGACGTGATGTGTGACTACATTGTGTAAATTAGCTCTACTCTTAGTGCGCTGGGATTGAAAGGTCACGCACGCAGTAATCCAGTTCTGGGATCCGTCTGTTGGCTATGGGTAATCCAGATAGTAAAACAAGGTTGACCAGGGTGTGGATGTGGCTCTCCTTTGTGAAGTACAGTGTGACGGAACTCCCTCCATTATTACGGGCAGCTTCGAGGTCTTCAACGACCTTTCGAAGTAGAGGAAGCGAGGTCAAGACTCCTATTTCTTCCCTAGATTCGGGAGAAATTATTTGTTAGGATTGACAAAAAAAAGGCGGGCTAAACGAACTTTTCATGGGGATCAATGCCATACTCCTGTGGGGCGACCAAGTCAAAAAGTGCCTTTGCACGACCATATAGTTCGTGGAGCTTGCGATCTTGTGTATGATTCGGGTCTGTGCCTTGTCCAGCATGCTCGTCAAAGATGGCAAATAAGAATTGCCGATGATGGAGGGCGCAATATTTAATGGTGTCGTACAGTTCGGAAACCTGTGGCAAGACATTGGACATGAGTAGAAGAATATGGCACGGCCTCTTCTCACGTACACGGGAAGGGTCAAACTTTTTCTGTTCCACGTCACAAAAGTCTTCAAACAGTTTTTCCCAGCGTTCTCGAAAGAGCCATGGTTCATCTCCACAGCACCTAGGTGGCATTTAATCTCGATCAATTGGGCACGTGACCTTACACATACCAGCGCTCTTGGATTTTATCAACATCCAAGGTTTCAAAGTTCTTGCGCATGATAGCGCGGAACGAGCTCAGGAGCTCGATTACTTCCTGGATTACAAGATAAGACGAGTAGATGTGGGTGTCCCGTGTGTACTTACTTTGACCACTTCGACTGGTTCCTTCTTCATGCTCTTCGGCCACGTGAGCTCAGGTCGTTTCTCGGGCTCACCTGGCCTGAGTAGTATCTTGAGTCGCTTCTTGACATCATCCATGAGGTCTTTTGCGGCATTCGAGTCGTCTAAAAGATCCTTGCGGATGACAAGAGCAGAAGGTCCTCCATGAGAATTTGAACCATTCTTATGTGACATTATATTGATCGAAATGTCATCCATAGAAGAGCGGGAAGAAATCGAACTGGCGGAGGAAGACGGCGGATAGTTTGATTGATTGTCAACCAGAGCTGCAGCAAATATTTCTGCCGAGGCAATAACGCGTCGCTCGGATGAGGTGTAAATCTATGATGTAGGATCAACGACATGAGGCCGTGCAAGCCATGGAGTTGAGATTTACCGTGACGTTCTGGAGGGCATCCTTATCTACCCGCGGAAACGTGAGCCACCCCAGCCGCGGACAGCTGCAATGATAACCCACTCATGATGGAAAGGTCTTTCTTCATATTCTCGCCAAGATCTCTAGATTGGTATCTTGCCGAATGTGTAAACTGCGGATAACAATGCTGTAGAAGGGAACAAAGTGACAGCAAACAAAAGCTTACTTCGCCACCCCATTTGAATACCAGGGTTAACTTGGTCAATTTCCGCGGCTGACCAGCCTGCCGCTTCGAATATATGGGCTTGAGCTGCGCCTTCGTTCCAGGCAGGTCGATCTTACTGAAGAGAGCGTTATTCAGCTGTGTAAGCTTCGCGAGATCATCGCCGTCAGCGCCAAGAGACTTTGCCTCTTCGACCGCTTTCACGACGAGATTCAGCTGCTTCCTCTCGCGGAGTATAATCTCTTCCTTTTCTCCGTTGAGCAGGCGGATGAAAGGTTGGGTCCAAACATCACTGATCGGGAAGTTGAATTTCAACTTTTGTTTTGGCGTGCGATCGGCATGGCGGAAAACAGTCACATTTGCTTTGAGGCGCCAGCTTGCGGACTGGGACACGGCGTCGGCTGGAGGTAAAGGACGGTCTATGGAAGACGATACGCGAATGCAGAGAGTGGCAAGAATCTCTGCTGCTTTGTCTGGTGAGCGGGGGGCTAAAGTGAGTGTGTTTCGTGGATGTGATGGGGTGGAAAACACGCAGACCGTAATAGGACTCGTTGCCTTTGACAAAGCTCCAACCGTTGACATCGATTACCTGGCTGGTTTTCCTGCCTTGACACCTCAACATATCGAAGCCACAGACATTTTGACCGAATGCTTGGCAGATCTTGGCGGCATAGGACTTTTCTTGTTCGCTGAGATGGGTGATGAAGCTGGAGAGACGATAGGGTTGAGACGAGATAGGGAGGAGGAGGATAAGGAGATACCGTATTTCTTTGCCATCGGTATTTCGGCGGACGACGCCGTCTACGACGGGAGACTTGCGGGATTCTGCATGGAAATAATCGGTACCGACGGTGTAAACCTTGATGTCCTCCGAGTTGTCGACATCGATGAACTCTTCGTAGATGTAAGAGCCGTCGGTTCTGGGGTAATTGAGGGTGGGATCGAGGTCGCTGGACTTGTTTCCGACCTGTGACGGAGATGAAGGGAGGGGTGGGAATGGAAACCAGGGACAAACCTTCCTGAACAAGCGACGACCACCACCCCCGCGGAAATAGATGTACACGTTGTGGTCTTCACCGCTGACGGGTTTCTCGACAAAAGGTTTTGCCAAGACTTTGCCATCAATGATGATGGCGTCGCCATCGTCGCGCATGGACACCTCTGGGGTGACGCGGAAGTCGCCGAGGAGGATGCCGAGTTTGTCGAAGACGAGCTGCTTGAGGTCGGGATCGATGCGTGGACCTGCATCCCTGGAGACCTCTAGACGTCTTGGGGTGGGGATGTTGAGATGGTCCAAGATGGCGCCGACGAGACGACGGTCCCAGAGGAGGGCCTGGAGGGGGAGGTCGTTTATGCAAAAGGGGCCGCGGAGCTTGACGTAAGAGATGGCCTTGTCGAGAGGAAAGTCCGTCGAAAAAAAGGAGATGAGAACGTCGCAACGAGGCCAATTTTCGACATCTGGAGGGGTGAGGAAGTGGCAGAAGGGGAGGGCAGAGGGCGAACCTTCGTCGAGGATGACCTTGTCACCAAAGACCTTGACTTCGATTGCGCCACGAGACCGCTCGACGAGACGTGTGAGGATCTCACGCATCGGCTTTGAGCGTGCCTTGATGTCCATGGCACAGATGCCGAGGACGACGGGGGGGCGCGGATCATGGGCAAGGGTCGGGTCGGAGTGGGACGCGACGGACGAGCAGGAGGAGGAGCGGGTGAACGTGGAGCTGGAGCGTGGGGAGGGATGCTCTCGAAACGCAGACAGACGAGACGGTCGCTGCATAGAGGTATGCACAGCCACCGTCAACCCGAAATGTGACGAGGCAATTACGCGGGCTGAGCGATTTTCTGGAGTGTCTATATCAGCCAGGGGGACACGCAAGGATGGCCCACCCCCGATGGCGTGTCCCCACAGGATCACCCTCTCCGTCGGCGGCATGTCCTGCTCCGCCTGTGTCGCCACCATCTCCGACATGCTCGCCCGTCTCCCCGGCGTGTCCGACGTCGTCGTCAGTCTCCTCACCAACTCCGCCACCCTCCGCGTCGAGAGCATGCCCCTCCTCTCCTCCGTCACCGACACCATCGACGACTGCGGCTTCGACGTGGAGCTCATCAGCGCACATCCCATCCACCCTTCGCCGTCCCCCACAGGCCCCCGCCCCGTCGCTCTCCGTGTGGACGGCATGCACTGCCAGTATGTCTGCCTCCTCTGCATGCTTCTCTCTCTCACTCCCATCAGCCATTGCCCCACAAAAATATTGGATGCCTTGCGTGGCCTTTCCCCCGGACTGGCCATCACCAAGCCCTTTGCCGACCATACCGACCCCATCGTCGAGATATCCTATGAGCCTGTCCCCCCAGATTTCACCATCCGCACCATCCTCTCTCGCATCCTATCCGTAGATCCCGCGTTCGCTGCCTCTCCATATCACCCCCCCACGCTCGAGCAGCGCACCCGCTCCATGCAGCTCCGCGAGCAATCAGTCCTCCTCAAGCGTCTCTTCTTCACCTTTCTCATCGCCATCCCTACCTTCGTCATCGGTGTCGTTTACATGAGCCTCGTCCCTTCCGGAAACTCCTCCAAAGCCTACCTTATGGAGCCCATGTGGAATGGAAACGCATCTCGCATACAGTGGTCCATGTTCTTTTTGGCAACCCCCGTCATGTTTTATGGCGCTGCGCTCTTCCATCGGCGCAGCATCAAGGACATTGTTGCCACGTGGCGCAAAGGAAGCTCGACGCCGATCATTACCCGCTTCACCAGATTTGGCAGTATGAACCTTCTTGTAATAATTCGCCCCTTTCTCCCTCCGTCCCTGTCACTCACCCTTCCTGTCAGGTCTCCACCGGCGTCTCCGTCGCCTATTTCGCCTCCGTTGCACTCCTCGCACTCGCCGCGTCCCAGCCCCCTGCTTCAAACGGCATCGCCGATATTTCTACTTACTTTGATTCCGTCGTCTTCCTCACCTTGTTCTTGTTGTGCGGTAAGTGCGATCCTGGATCTTTTCTGCAGAGCTAACTCTGGATCGTTTAGGCCGCTACCTCGAAGCTTATAGCAAAGCACGAACTGCCGACGCCATCACAGCGCTGGCTTCCCTTCGCCCAGCAGAGGCCCTTCTAGTGACTTCCCGTGATTCGTTTCAAGTCGATTCTTATTCTTCTAACGCAGACCTCGAGAAAGGTGCCTCCGAGAATGGAGACCTCGCCGTTGTTCCTGGGCTCAAAGTCGTAAAAGTTTCCGTTGATCTTCTCGAAGTCGGGGACATTGTCCGTGTCTTGAATGGAGCGACTCCACCTTCTGATGGTACCATTGTTTCTGGTGCCGACACCTCGTTCGACGAGAGTTCTCTCACGGGTGAGTCCAGGCCTACCAAAAAGAAGGTCGGCGATCGAGTTTTCCTCGGCACGATCAACAAGGCAAAAGCCGTTGATGTCAGACTGGATGCAGTTGGTGGCGTGACCATGTGAGTATTTACCTAACGCTGATGGCTACCGTCTCATAATATTCGTAGGTTGGATCACATTGTCCGGCTTGTTCGTGAAGGACAGGTCCGCCGTGCCCCAATCGAGCGGATCGCGGACGCCGTTACAAGCGTATTCGTCCCAGTCGTCACTCTGCTGGCCATCATCACTTGGGTTGTCTGGCTCTCTCTCGGGCTAGGAGGCGCGATCTCTCGCGATTATCTTGACATTGAAGTGGGTGGCTGGAGTGAGTACTGTCCATTTTATCTCCTCTTTCCTTTAGTTAACTTGCTCTTCACTAGCCGTGTGGTCGCTGGAGTTTGCGATTGCAGTGTTTGTAGTCGCCTGCCCTTGTGGTATTGGTCTCGCAGCTCCAACTGCCCTCCTCGTCGGTTCCGGTCTCGCAGCGAAATATGGCATCCTCGCACGTGGCGGAGGCGAAGCTTTCCAAGAGATGGCGCAAGTTGATATTGTTGCGTTCGACAAGACCGGAACGCTATCTGAAGGAGGACAACCTCAAGTTTCAGACTTTGAGATGACTTCCGGGACAGCATGGACGTGCCAAACCATCCTTGGAATCGCTGCGGAACTCGAGTCTGCGTCATCGCATCCATTGGGCCTCGCTATCAAACAATACGCAGCAAAGCATGAAGCAGCCCAGCTGAACGCGACCGGTTTCGACGAGGTTGCCGGACGTGGTGTCAAGGCCAACTTCGAGGTGTTGGCTTGTACGGCTCTCATTGGGAATGAAGCCTGGTTGAGTGAGCACGGGGTCATTTTGGATAGTCAAACGGCTTCCACGTTGGCCAAGTGGACGACCGTGGCCAAGAGTATCGCCCTTGTCGCGATCAGCGATGGCAGCGCCGACACCTATTCTGTTGTGGCCATCTTTGGTGTGACGGACCCTCTGCGACCGGAGGCTCCCAGTGTCATTCGACTCTTGCGGGACAAGGGCATTGCGACCTGGATGATCTCTGGCGACAACGAGCCGACGGCAAAGGCCGTTGCGGAAATGGTTGGCATCCCAGAGATGAATGTCTTGGCGGGAGTACTTCCCCACCAAAAGGCAGAAAAGATTGAGTGGCTGCAGACGAATGGTGTCAAGCGCCCCGGTTCGCGATGGCAGAGGCTTTTCGGCAAGAAGACGGCGAACGAGCGGTGCATTGTGGCGATGGTCGGCGATGGTATCAATGACGCACCCGTAGGTCGTTTTTCTTTCACTCCCATCGTATCGATGTACTGACGGATGCGAAAGGCGCTCGCTGCGAGCGACATTGGGATCGCCATCGGATCTGGTAGTGACGTTGCCATCTCTAGCGCCTCGTTTATCTTGGTATCTTCCAACCTCAAGAGTCTCCTCATATTGTGCGACCTATCGCGAAAAGTCTTTAACCGTGTCAAGCAAAATTTTGTTAGTATCTTGGCGTCTCCTGCTCAGTACAATGATGGCTGACTCCTTCTCGCAGGTATGGGCATTCATGTACAATATCATTGCGGTGCCGATCGCTGCGGGCGTCATCTACCCCGCTGGTCATGCTCGTCTTTCCCCGGTGTGGGCATCACTAGCGATGGCTTTATCGTGAGTCTTGTATGGACACAAGCATGCGGATTCGAGGCGCTGACGTATTGTCCCCAGGTCCGTCTCAGTCGTCGTTTCTTCGTTGTTACTCAAGATGTATAAAGAACCCAAAGTGTGATCTCATAGCAATTATCTATGGTAAATAGAACTTAGAGGCTATTCGCAAGACAACGATGTTGTGTATTATCAAATGCATCAAGTACTTGTCTGCTATGATTTCTGTTGCTGTAAAAGCTGATGTTCCTTCTTGGTGCGATAAAAGTCTGAGAACGACAGCCGGATACCCAAAAAGCGGCAGTCGAGGTCAGGATGGGATTGAAGCGCATGGACGATGGATTGTGCAGAGTCGCTAAAGGACGTGCTGTACTCTTTCACGAGTGCACGAATCCTCGACAGGGACTGGGGGCCCATACGATCTGGCGCTGGCGTGGAGTAGATTCCCTGACATGATGTGAAGCGGTGTGGGGAATGATTCAAAAGAGACATACTCTATCCACGTCTTTTGCTTGATCTCGTTTTGCTGATTCGGACAGACAGTAGTGGTAAAGGTTTTCCTGTCGACGAGGCCGTCAAACGACCGAGACTCTAGAGGCCGAGACTCACAGTGGCATCACGGAACTGCAGGATTGTCTGAAAGACACCTCGGACTTGGGTCAGGAGGTTCTCCTGAAAAAGAAGCTAAGTACATGCGCAATTCCAGGGAAACGCGTTCGGACCTCCTTTCCGGCCTTTGGGAAAAGCAGGAATACCTTCTTGATCATCCTATCAAGGTACGACCGATGTGCCTCGATCATGGCGTCAAGATCGCCTTCACGCTTTTGGAAAAACTCGGTCAAGATTTTCCACGAGCACGCTATGACCTCCAATTGGCAATACGCTTGCATCTGGCGAACGAAATGTATCATTTCAGCCATGACGATGCGAATCTGGTGCCAATCATATTCAAGGTCTAAAGCGTACTTTAGTAGGAAACATCGAGGACGGGGGCGGGCCTACCAGGTAGCCTTAGGAACGTCCTCGATGCGCCCGCGATTCTCATCCAGTCCTGACTCAGCGTGCTCTCCATCCTCTTCAGCTTCCAGAGGTGATTGAACAGCTTTAAATACTTGACCATCGAATCAGGGTCGAGTATGGTATCAATTGGTGCATCTACTTTGTATTCGAGGGTGAAGACATCCCAGCCGATTTCGCCGTGGGAGTACTCGAGCATGCGTGCATCGAGTCTGCGAAGGACATCAGGGGGGTCGTTTTGGGCATTGGAGGAGCGGACGGCTGTTTCGAGTGTTGCGGTGAGGTTATGTCGATAGAGGGTGTTTGCGGGGCGAATGAGGCTTGGTCTACTGAAACGATTAAAGAATGTAACACGATAGCAAGATCGACTTGCCCTAAAGCCTCCATGAGTTGCTCTGCAAAGTCTCCATAGCCGAGGAGCAGATAATGTTTTAGAGCATGGAGATGATCCATCAGTTTGAACTTTTCGATGAATACCTCGAAGAGGCGCTGACTGGCAGTCGAGTAGGCAGAGTCTATGGATCGTTCGAGCCCTGCAATATCGCTGTACTTGAGGACTGTCGAAGGTGAGAAACTTTGTGAATGTGGGAGGAGGGGGACCTACTCCCGCCGGTATTGCACATCTTTTCTCGGGTGACAACCCAATCATTGTCGTGGCAGCTGTATCGGATGAAGTTGAGGCTCTTTCCGGTGGAGAAGATCTACCAAGAAGCTGGTGTTTGATTGATGGACTGCTCGGCCTGTGCTGTTGCTTACCTTTTTCCCAAAGGCTTCTCCAACGAACATGGGTAGCATGTCCTTTCTGAAACGGTATTTTGCTTCCCAGAGCCGAAGGCCGCTTTCGCGCTCGGTGGACATGTCGTCTGCATCACCGGCGAGTGCGCCAAATACGCCGTCTCCACCGCCTGCGAGCAATGAAGGGTGTAACAGATATTGTACGTGGGCAAGGTTGGGGTCTACAGAAACAAAGAACTCGTTGTAGGGATCGTAGAGTTCACCTGAAAAGAGCCATTTGTGCAAGGTGGAAAAGAAGGGTTTGGATACCTGTCTGGAGTTGGAGTGCGTTTGCTGACAAACAGGAGAGGACAAACCTCTTCGAGTAATTGGTCTGTGAACTTGCGAACAAATGGGTCGCCGTTGTCGGTGTAGCTGTGAATGAGGTTGACTAAAGCGCCACCCTGGGCGTCTGGTAGATGCGTTTCAGGGGGGCGGATGCGGAGGAACTTGAAAGGAGGTACCTCTGGCGCCCTCGACACAGACGCTCATCATGCGCATTCTGAGCCTCCAGTCGTTTACCCAGACATCCAGACGCTTCAAGGTGAGACCGGACTCTCGGTCTGCTGGGTCGGGGTCAGTATTTGGGATTGACATCTGGGACTCGAGGATGGCGACGAGACGGTAGTACTCTGTGAGTTGGGCCTGGAGGTGATGGCATAGACTCTGTTCGATCATGCCGACGGCGGAGCGGCGCTGACTGTCTTTGACAAAGGCATCAACTCTAGAATAGAGATGGCCGACCTCGGCGAGTCTGTGTATAAGAGACCTTACGGGGGAGGGGATGATGTATCTCTGTGTATGGGTCAGGGAGAAAAGGGAGAAAGGGAGAGGGGAGTACCGTGTCGTCGGGGAAGACGAGCTTGTTGATGTCATCTTGGAAAGCTAGCTGTACGTATTTGCCGGATATGCCCTGGAGGAGATAGAGGGTGTCGCGCAGGAGAAGATGCTCCGGGATGCGCGCTTGGGCTAGTTGGGAGTGAGTGGACGGGGCGAGGAAGTGGAGAGGGGTACCTGTTCGCGCGCGGTGGTCGCGCAGGGTGTCGGCCTTTGACTTTTGCTTTGGCGGACGGGGCTCTACGGGGCTCGGGGCGGTGGAGGGCGACCGGGTGGCGGGGGGATGGAGGGTGGCGAGGAAGGGGGCGGGCGCGGGGAGCGGGCGCGGGGAGGCGGCGAGGGCGTAGAGGAAGAGGAGGGCCTCGTGTTTGCGCGAGAGGACGGGCTGGGAGGGGTGAGCGGGGGAGCGACGGAGGGGACGGGACGGACCTGGTCGAGGAGGCGGGCGAGCAGGTTTGTGAACGAGAGCGCGGCGGTGCTCGGGGACGGGTGGTGGAGGACTGTGGGCGGGTGAGCGGGGCAGAGAGAGCGCGCGCGGGCTCACGGTGTCGCCGGATCAGACTCGCGAGGTGGACGGTGTCGGTCTCGTGCGACTGGCCGATGTGGCTGTGGACGGTGAGCGCGGGCAGACGGCGGGCGGGGGGCTGACCTGGCGAGGATGTCGGCTGCGTGGGCTGCGAGGTCGGCTCGAAGCGCGCTGTTGGCGAGCGCGGCGGGCACGACCCCCGCGATGAGCGCGTCCAGCGACGACGCGGCCATGGCTGTGGCTGTGGCTGTGGCGACGCCGCATCTTCCCCCACCATGGACCCGTCCCGCTCGTTCGCGTACCAGACACGCCTCCTCGAGCGCACCTCCGCCCGCACGGACCAGCCCAGACCCCGCTGGACGCCCTCCCACCGCGTCGCCTCCAGCCTCGATGCTGTCCGAGGAAAGTGGGAGGACCGCGCCCGCGCCCTCGACAGCGACCAGCCCCCCTCCACAGACGACACAGCCGGCAAAGCACTCAAGCGCCACACCCTCCCCGCTCACATCGTCGCGTCCCCGCTCTCCCCAAACTCGACCGGCGTTTCCGTCGAGAACCCCGACTCCCCCGCCTCCGCCTCTCCATCTGCCCACCGCATCCGCTTGCCCGCATCCACCCCCCCTCCACCTATACCGGAATCTTCACCACATACCCCGTCTCCCCGCTCGCGTCGCTCGAATACCCTCGACGCCTCCACCATCAACTATGCCGCAGCTCGCCAGGCGTTAAACAGGGTTTCTGACTCCCCTCCAACCCCCTTGTCCAAACCCCTGCTCACCCCCAATGCTTCCGCGCCCACCCTTTATC
>Ga0307508_10001508_pt1 | contig 26015 bp, 22 predicted proteins | sample 9_EM_MG_FD_203089 | JGI IMG/M metagenome (GOLD analysis project Ga0307508, IMG submission 203089) | Populus trichocarpa ectomycorrhiza microbial communities from riparian zone in the Pacific Northwest, United States - 9_EM | ecosystem: Host-associated > Plants > Roots > Unclassified | place... | reverse complement strand
TGTGAGGGCCGTTGCGACTCAACTCCTGCTGGGCAATTCCGCTCTCGAGGGCGGTGCGACGAGAACCCTGGCGGACACGTCATCGGCGACGAACTAACATGCCGCAGATAATGCTCATAGACCCGCGAACCCGGCCGGAAAGTTACTCGGAGTAACTCTGCTCGACTGTATGCTCATGATCTTGCCAGTGTGGCGCGACGACGAACCGCTGCGACGGTTACAAATGGCCCCTGAACAGCGAAAATGCGGTTTCTATTCTGCCATGTTTGGTCCACGAGCACCTAGGCGCCCCCCTGTCCGCGGAAAGCGCGGATCGGGGGCGCTCGTCATTTCTGCTCCGGAGGCCGAGCCCCCGGAAACCCCGCGTTGCGATGGTTGCGGTGGGCGGTTTGCCTACGGTTTCGGCTTTCAGGTGACGTACGAGGGATCTCCGGCTCTGCTGGTTCGAACCCCGCACGGCCTACGCCACACGTGGGTCCGGAATGCACCCGAAACGTGGAGGCAGGCGCGTCGTCGGCGTGGCCCACGCCCAACCTCCTGTGACCGTCCCCGACGCTCGGTCCCCGACGGAGGCAAAGGGACTTCCGTCTCGGGTCGCTGTCACTGTTCGCTGGTTCCGGACGTCCTGATCGCGCGGGGGATCGACGCACGGGACAGCGGAGGGGCCGATGACAGCCAACAGGAACTTCAAGCGTCGGGTGCGCGCTCGAGCCGCCAAGACCGGCCTTATGCGATCTGTCAAGCTGTCCGACCACGAAGTGTCTCCGTCCCCGCGGACAACTTCTACTTGCCCGTGAGGACGCGCCCTCGAGTTCCCGCAGTCTCGGTCAGATGTCGGTCGATGAGGGCCAGCGGTCCGCGGTCCATGCCTGCCAGCTGAGCCATCCCGCGGGGGAGTCTGGCAGGTCGCGATCCTCGAGTTCGGCGATCCCGGGCGGCTGATGTGGGACGATTTCGCCGTGACCAATCCTTCGGCCCACGAGTACTCCTACCAGGAGTTCAGCGACTTCGTGCGGCGCTTCAACCAGGAGGCGCTGCTGCTCGCCGTAGCCCAGCGGGCTCTGTCGCTGCCCGCGCATCTCGATGGTGAGAACAGCTCTCGGGCATACATCGCGACACCCCCGTGGGCGCTCGCGGCGGTGGTCAGGGCCACGATCTGTCACGGCAATCCGCACCGCCAGACGCTGCCGCGTGAGCGCGACCTGGTGACGGCGTGTCACATGCATAACAACCTAGTCGCCGCCGAACTCGGGCAGCCCGACCTGAACTCGGTGTTTGCCGTCCTGGCCCGGATTGCGTTCGAGCAGTTCCCGTACCAGGAATCAATCATGGAGGAGATCTCGCGGTCGATGGCGTTCTTCGACGACTACTCGGGCGGCAAAGCCCTGGAGGTCGTGACGAAGGAATCGATGCGGGAGCTCATCGGCGCCAATATGACGACCGCGGCGGCCATCGTGATCATGTTGGCCACTGCGGCGGACCGCAACGGCGGGATCTTCGACCCGGTTTGGCTGAACCAGCCAAACTTTGAGCAGATCCTTGAGGTCATGCCGCGAGACGAGATCCTCGCCGTGGTCGATTCCGCCTTCGCGTGCAGTATGGCGGAGTTCCGTGAGGAGGACGCCGCCGCGCGGAAGAAAGTTCCGATGCCCTACCTCGACCGCTACGCGTTCAACCCACTAACCTCGAAGCCCTTCGTGCGGCTGCCCGACGGCCGGCTCCTCGCCCCGGTCCCCCAACTCATCCCGCGGCGGCTCTCGCCGCTGGAGTTGTACTACGTCGGACTGAAGCGATGGGGCGACGCGTTCGCCCAGGATCTAGGTGAGCTGCTGGAGGACTACCTCGGGCGCCAGTTCACCACTCTGCCCGACGTCACCGTGCACCCCGAAATCGTCTATCAGGAAGGCAAGCAGGAGCTCAAGAGTATCGACAAGTTCCTCGTATTCGACGACCTCGTCGTGCTCGTCGAGGCGAAAGCCCGCCGGTCACCGCTCGCCGCTCGTGCGGCTGACGCATCAGCGCAGGCGCAATACAAGGCGACGCTCGGGAAGGCGTTCAAGCAGCTCGGCCGGACCCTGGACAAGATCCAGGACGGCGCACCGGAGTTCGCCCACATCCCGGCCGACCGAACGATAATGGGGATGGTCGCGACCTTGGACCCGTGGTACATCGCCAACAGCTTCGGCCGAGACTTCCTGCCGGCTCCTGACCTCCCCACCATCGTCGCGTCTGTGCGAGACATCGAGCACCTGGTCGCCGTCGGCCAGCGCCGTCCGGTACCCGGCGTCCTCAACGAGATCATGAGCACCGGCGACGAGCGTCAGACATGGGAACTCGGTGTCGCGCTCAATGACTTCCGCGATCCGGCCGACCGTAACCCTCTGCTCATGCAGGCGTGGGACCGTCTGCCGTTCCGGGAATCCGCCTCTGGCTTTGAGGCGCGTAACGGCAGCTGAGCTACACGGGAGTGTCGCGTGTGCCGTAGCCGAGGTGCAGGGTGAAGCGGGCTCTGTGTCGCGAGGTCGGACGGCAGGTCACAACGCTGGGGTGCTCTCGGCCTGGCGTATGGGCAGAACCCGAATCGTGGGGGCGTTCTCGGCCAGGCATTTGCGTAGGCGTTGGAGTTCGTCTTCGAGTTCGGCGTTGCGGACGGCGAGCGCCTGGATCTGGTTGCCGTAGACGTTGACCGTCGCGGTCAGCTCGCGGATTTCGGTGGCCTTGTCGGCGCGGAGGTCGCGTTCGGCCTTCTTGAGGCGTGCGATCTCGGCTCGGAGTTCGTCGAGTTCTGGACGTTTCACCTGGGGTGTTTCCAGGATTTCTTTGATCGCGGCAGCGGCCGGGGAACGGTAGTAGGAGGCGCGGGAGACGCCGGCCTCGGTGCAGATGTTGGTGACGGTGGTTCGGCCGTCGGTGATTTCGGGGCGGTCGAGCATGAGCCGTTCGAAGGCAGTCATGAGGCTGCGGTCGATGTCGGTTAGCGTGGGGTGCTCGCGGTCCAGGCGCGCGAAGACAGCCTGGACGTACCGGTCGGTGTCGGTGCTCATGCCGGCGCTTCTTCCTGGGTTCCGAGTTCGGCGATCAGCCGGTCGAATCCGGCGACGTAGTCGGTCAACGCGGCCCGCTGCAGGGGTGGCAGCTCGACCACATTCCTGCTGCCGACGGACGCGAGCGGGGTGAGCGCTTCTCGCGCCTGGTCGCGGGCGGTGGTCAGGCGCGGTAGGTGGACGGCGGTGCGCCGAGCATTCGGGCAGACCGAGCACATGTTGTGCAGCGGCAGCGGCCGGTCCAACGCCTTGGCGCGCTGGGCGCAGACCGCGGTCGCGGGTTGGTGGAAGCAGTCGTTGAGGACGCCCGGATGCAGGACTTTGGTCAGGTGCGCGAGCATGGTGCGCAGCCGGGCCGGGTTGGCGACAACTCCGGGTAGGTCGCCGAGTTCGCGGCGGATGCGCCCGAACTCGGTGTCAATCCGGGCGGTGGCGCCGCCGCTGGCGCGTCCTCCGTCGTTCCAGTCACGGTAGAGGTCTTCGAGGTAGTCGAGCTTGGCGACGGTTTCCTCAGCGGCGACCTCGGCGGCAAAGCCGGACGCGGAGGTCCCGGCGTACCCCTCGAACATCATGATCTTGGCGTGTTGGTACTGCCGCGCGCCAGCGACGACGCCGAACGGCTGGTGGGCGATGTGCCAAGCGAGGGTGCGCCTGAACTGCCGGTTGTCGAGCGGCCACGGCACCCCAGCATTGCGAGTGTTGCGCCCGCCGCCGGCGTCGAGGTGCGGATCCCCGGTCGGAGTGTCGTTGGGGACGAACAACGAGTTCGGGGTGCTGAACAGCTCGTTGGCGTGATCGCGAAACCTGCCCAGCTGGCGGTTGATGCTGCTGACCAGGACGTATCCGAGGTTCGGGCCGCCGTGGTAGCCGAACAGGTGGGTGGGGTCGTCGTTGATCTCCAGGAGGATCGCCACGGCCCGGTGCACGACGTCGAGGACGACCCACTGCGCCTCGTCGCCGGTGAGTTTGCGTTTCTTGAAGACTCGCCCGCGGAGCTTGTGGCGTAGGCGTCCATCGTCGCCGGGTTCGGTGAACGCACACTCGCGCCCGAGCTCGCGTACCTCGGTGTCGCGCATGCCGGACAGGTAGGCGATCACGATCCAGCAGGCGATGCGCAGGTGAGCGATCTCCCGCTGGATGCTGCACGGGTCGAGGTCTGCCCGCCAGGGTCGGCCGGCGTCGGGCCAGGCCGATATCGGGATGTCGAGGTCGCCGGGCTCGTAGCCCAGTTCCTCGGCGGCGTCGGTGAGCAGCTGCCGGTAGGAGCCGGTGTCGCCGACGCCGGCGAGTAAGCAGACCAGCCGGCAGTTCGGGGACTGGATGACGCCGTCGACGATCGCCGCGCCGGGGCGGGTGTGGGCCTGGTCGCGGGGCAGCGCGGGGATTCCCCGACCATCGGCCCGACGCCGGGCGATGAACTCGACGAGCCGGGCCCGGGTCTGGCCGCCGCCCAGGCGCATGCCGGCGCGGGCGGCGTCGAGGGCCTCGATGGTGCGTCGGACGGCGAGCAGGTCGCCGCTGGCGGTCTCGACGTAGAACACGGCCGCCTTCACGAGCGGGCCGCTGACGTGTTCGGGAATGCGCAGGGTGGCGTTCTCACGGTCCCGCAGCAGACCGACCACGGCGTTTGCGGGCCGTCCCAACCAGGGGCTGAACCCGAGCCGGTCCTGGCTGAGGAACGCCCCGTGCGCGGCGAGGTGCTTAACGGCCGTGACGTACTGCGCGGCACTCTCCAACGAGTTGCCCTTCCAGCGGGCAAGCGCCGCCTCGAGATGCTCGCGGGTCACGTCGGCCAGCCGCACGGCGCCGAGATGCTGCAGCGAGGCGATGACCGCCACGACCCGGATGAACGTCTGGTGGACGTTGGTGAGCTTCATCGGCCGGGCGCTGCCGCGATGGCCGGCGTCGCTGCCCGACGTCCCGCGCCGGATCCGAGAGTAGAGGAACTCCTTGACAGTGCGGACTGCGATCGGGTCGGCCAGGACTGAGAAGTCGTTGCGGGTCTGGCGCGTGGTGCGCGGGACGAATGGGCGGAAGTCCCACACATCGTCGCCGAAGCGGGGACCGCAGCTGCCGGCGCCGTCGGTGAGGCGTTCGGGCAGCACGTACGCGTCGTCGCCGACCGCGACGATCGTCGCCGCGACGGACGGCGACGGACGGAGGCTGCGGGCGGTGCTCGTGCTCATAGGGTGTGCTCCAGGAAGCGGGCGGGTAGGGCCAGACGCGGGCCGCCGGCCTCGGCAATCGCCTGGGCGGTGACGACCTGCTCGTTGCTGAACTTGGGCCGGATGCCGGTCACAATGCGTTCCCAGGCCAGCCCGTAGCGGACCTTCCACTCGGCCATCGCCAACACGTCGCGCTGCTGCTCGACGAAGGCCAGGAAGCTCAGGATGCTCGGCAGGTGCCGGGTGGTGAACACCGCGTTCGGGCACTCCAGGCAGCCCCAGACCGCCACCGGGCAGCCAGCCCCTTTCCGTATTGCGTAGGGGGAGGCGTAGAAGTCACGGCACGACGCCAGCCACACGTCCTGTTGTTGCCCCAGCGCTGCGCTGACCTCGTCGGGTTCCAGACGCCCGGCCCCGTCATCGAGTCGGGCGCCAGTGTCGTCGAGCACGACCGGGGCGGCCAGGGCCGCGTCGAGGGCCTCACGCAGGCCGTCCTCGACGGCGTTGTCGTGAATCTCGCGGTGGGCGTCGATGTTGGCGTAGTGGCCAGCGGCGACCTGTTTGCTGTGGCCGTCGGCGAAGTCGTCCAGCACTCCCGCCGACTGCAGGTAGCGCCGTGACTTGTAGGTCTTGCGCAGCCGCCGCAGGTCGAGCCGGACCGGACCGCCGCCCCGATCGGTCAGCGTATCGAGCCCGTGGCGGGCCATCCACGCCTCCATGACCAACCCCATAGTGCGGGTCGTGGCGAACGAGACGCGGACCCCGTAGTCGACCACGTCGGCCCACAGCCGGTCGGTGCCGACATATTCGCGCCCGCGTTGGGTCAGCCGCAGCGCCAGGCGCAACACCCCGCCTGGAAAATGCAACGCACCACCGTCGGAAACCCGCATCGTCTTGTGGGAGCGCCCACGCGACCGGTTCTTGACATAGGCGACGCCGACGAAACCCCGGGCCGGGTTGACCAGACAGTCGGCCCGCAGCGCCTTCGCCGACTCCGGCTCAAGCCCGGTCAGGCAGATCAGCAGCACCAGGAACGGCACCAGATCGGCGTAGGTTACCAGCAGCCTGCCGTTGAGGGCGCGGATCCCGCCCAGTATCCACAGCTTGCGGCGAAGTCCTGGCCGGCGTTGGTGCGCCGGGGTCAGCGGCCCCCGGTTGGCGATGTGCCACAAGACGTTCTCCAGCTTTTCCCACCCGGCGACGTCAGGGTCCTCGCCGGCCCGGACCAGCCGCTCCCCGTCGAGGATCCGGTCGCGGATCCGCCGGACGTCGGCGACCGCGGCGGCCTGTATGGCGTCGAACACCGGCAACGGATAGGAGTCCAGCGGGCGGTCGACCTGGCGGGCGGTGACGGTGCTGAATCCCAGCCGGGTCTGCATCTCGATGCCGAACGCCTCGGGATGCTCTTCCTGCGCCATACGCAGCAGCCGCAGCAAGCACACGATCTGCGTGTAGGGCTGGCGGCTATCTGGGCCGTACTGGGCCAGCAGCGCGTCCTCGAAATCCTCCAGCAGCTGCGGGGTCAGGTCCGCCAGGTCGAAGTCGGCGGCCGAGTCGGGGTTCGCCGCGGCAGCGAAGCAGACCAGGCGCCGGACCCAGCCGACCGTCAGGTGCAGGCTGCCCTGCGTGCGCTGCGTGCCGCCCTCGCCGGCCACGGCCGTCAACGCCCGCGCCAGGTGACGCACCAGCCGCGGGCAGGGCAGGTCGGACAGGTCGTAGTGGTGCTCGCGCCCGTCGAAGCGAACAGAAAACACGACCGGGCCGATCGCGGCGACAGGCTGCGGCGGAGCCGGCATCTGCTCCGGGGCGGGGAAACGCACCCGGCCCCCACTCCGACCGCTCACTGCTCGACCACCGTGACCTGGTCCAGGACCGCGACCTGGGCGTCCCACTCGGCCAACGCGGACAGCACGATCTCCTGCGCTTCGTCGAGAGCGTCGAGGTAGAGATAGACCGTCGACTCCTGGCTGTGCCCGAGCAGCAGCTGCAGCTTGCGCATCGGGTTGCCGATCAGCAGCCGTTTCACCTCGGCGTGCGTCAACCGCCGATCCTCCCGCTCACCCAGCGCGCGGACGGTCTGGCGCAGCAGCAGCCCGAGCATGTGCACCGCATAGCAGTGCCGAAGGGTGTGGGGGTGGACGTCCAGCGGAATGTCGAACGCCGCGCACCGCTCGTTGGCCCGGCGGAACGCCGACTGCCACGTCGACGGCTGCAACGGCAGACCACTGTCGCCCAGCCACAGCCAAAGCGGCCCGCTCGGCTGCCCTGCGTCCATGCGCACCAGCCGCCGCCGGACCTGCGGGTCGATCTTCGAGTAGGACCAGGACCCGCGCCCGGCTTCCAATGTCAGCGCGTGCCGGCCCGCCCCGCGCACCGCGAGCACGTCGGCGAGGCTGTCGTAGACGCCCGCGGCGCGGCGGCGGGTCATCAACTCGTCGCGTTCGATGTCGATGTAGTGGTGCAAACCCTGCAGGGTGCGCCTGATGACGAACACGGTGCGGGCCTTGTTCCGCTTGGTGACCGCCGCAGACAGATGCACGTCGCCGACCGCCCGAGGACCCGACAGCGGCGGAACCTCGCTAACCAGCAGGCTCGCCGCCTCACCCAGCCGCATACCGGTACACACCAACAGGTCGGCGAACAGGGCGTTGCGCTCCCCGTGCCGGCCCCGCCACCCCGGATCCGGCCGCCCGTCGGGCAACTCGCCCCGCAGCCCCACATCGCGCCACAACAGATAGTCCTCGAACGACACGAACCGCAGCGGCGCCGTCTGCGGATCCGTCTCGTGCTCGGCGTTGACCCGAACCTGGCGCAGGCCTTGCGGCGTCATCACCGTCTTGTCCGCGTACCGGAACGGCTCACGGTCCAGCAACCGCTCATACAGCGCCCACCGCACCCACTTGTCCAGCGCGGCCACCGACCGGTTCCAGGTGCTCGCCGATACCTGGTGCGGCCCCTCGACCCGCAGCCGCGCCGTCTTGTACGCGCGCAGGTCCGCACCGTCGCACGTCCAGATCGACTTGCCGCGCGTTGTGTGCAGGAACCGGCAGAACAGCATCACGTCCCGGCTGTACGCCTCGATGCTGTTCTGGGCCCGCACCCCCCATCCGTCCAACTCCCGAAAGAACCGGTTCAGGTGCACGTCGTACGAGCCGTCCGGACCGAGTACGAACGGCTGCCCCGACCGCACCCCAGCCCGGTCCAGCACCCCAGCCGCCGCGTGGCCCAGCACCGGCATCCCCGCCACCAGACCCGGCACCGTCACCCGCAGATCCACAAGAACGTCCACTCGCACCCCCACCTGAGACAGTCTCTATACGCACATAACCGTGCGATCTTTGAAACAGGTACGAATGCGAACATAACCGGCGAGTCCTACACCGCTGCACTGCGGCACTTGCGCACGGCTCCGCTAGGAGAATCGATGCCGGAGAACACCCACCTGCGACTGTCGGTCGCTCAGCTCACCGTCCAGCCCGACCCCGGCGACACCGCGGCGCTGCGAGACAGCGGCACGCGGATCCGCTCCGGCGTCATCACCCCCGGCGGCGACTGGCTGACTCGCTGCCCGGCGGACCCCGTGACGGCCCTCGTCACCGCCGACCTGGATCTCACCGCCGAAAATTACGCCCGCCCGTGGCGCCGTGCGGCCCGAAGCGGCATGTACGCCCAGTACCAGGCTCCCGACGATCCCCGCAGCCTCGACCGTGCCAGCGCACCGGACGACCGGCGTGGACGGACGTCGCGATGACGCTGAAGGTCGCCACCACCCAACCCGCCGCAACCGCCGACCCCCATCCGAACTCGACCTCGCCCGCCCTGGGCGTGCCGAAGCCAACCAAGGCGACATCTACCGCACCCGCCGGGTCGAAGACCCACGCAGCACCGACCGAACCCTCGTCTGATCAACCCTCGCCGGCGTTCGTCTGGGAGCAGATCCGGGTACGTTCGTCGGCAACGGACAGTGATCAAGTGGTGCTGATCGGCACGGACGAGGTGGACAGGCAGGGGCAGCCTTGCATGGTTGGTCAGTGCGGGGCTGGCCGACGGCGCCAGGGCAGGAAGTAGTCGCCCCAGCCGACCGCCACGAGCACGAACGCGGCGATCGGCAGCTCGATGCCTTCCGCTAGCGGGAATAGGGGCACCAGGGGGCCGCCCTTCATCCGTGCCTGCGGGGGTGAGGGGTCGCAGGCGACTTCAGCTGGGCCGTTGAACCATCGGTCCACTTTGACGCCGAGCAGGCCGTCGAACCGCCAGATCGACCGGATCGGCTTGAGCGTCAGGGTGCGTGATTCCCCGCTGTCGGGTGTGACGTAGCAGGTGAGCGTGGTCGACGAGTAGTTGCTCAGATAGAAGCTGCCGCTGTTCGGCGCCGGCGCCCCGCCGCGGTCCACGTGCGTGACGGCGGTCTGCGACGCGGCGACCGGCACGAGCCAGAGCAGGAACGTCAGGACGCCGAGCGTCCGGCAGGCGTACGCGTACCGGAGGACTCGCCGTGCCCGCGGTTCGCCGGAGGCGGCGGCCGATGCGTTTGTCACGTCAGCGTTCCTGGTCGGCGAGTCGGCGTAGGTGCTCACGGCCCGACTCACGCAGGTCGCGTCGCTCTTCGGGCGAAAGCTGCTCGTACTGCTCTCGGAATCGCCGGATGCCGTCGTGCAGGGCTCGGCCGTAGACGTTGCCGGCGAGGGCGGGTCGTGCTCCGACGCGGCCGGCCAGGATGTCCTTGGCCGCCTCCTGCAGGTCGGCGCCGCCGGCGCCGGTTGCCAGCCGCTCCAGGGAGCTGCGAAGCATCCGCGTCGTGCCGGGATCGCCGCGACCGATCTTGTCGAGCTCGCGGTCGACGCGCTCCCGCGTCTCGGGAGAGATCTCGTCCTCGGGCGTGGTCACTGGCTGCCTCCGGGCAGCGGCGGGAGGGTGTCGTTCTGAGTGGATATCCGGGAGAAGCCGGCCAGGACGTCCGGCGAGGTACCGGCGATCTGCCCGATCTGGCCGACCGCGCCTTGTACGGCCGCGTCGGTCAGGCCGATCAGGCGCATCAGGTGGTCGCACTGCTCGATGACCTCGAACGCCTCGAAGGCGGCCACGCCGTAGCCGATCGCCCCGCCGACGAGCGTCTCCGAGGTGGCTGTGCCCGCTGCCATGCCGATGCCGGCCACGAGCGCGGCGTCGATGATCGCTGCGGCGATCGGGCCGCCCGAGATGGCGAAGTGGTAGGCGGCGTCGGATGCGACCTGGTACTGCTCGGCGATCTTGCGTAACACCTCCCGGTGCGCCCTGGCGCTCTCGGCCAGGTCGTCGAAGTAGATGTACGCGGAGTCGGCGGCGACGCCCATCCAGTACGAGTCCAGCTCGTCATTGCCGATCTTGAGATTGTCGCCGATCTGCTGAAAGAACTCGCCGAGGTGCTCGAACATGTCGCCGGCCCTGCCGTACGCCTGCCAATCGCCGCCGAGCTTCGCCATCGCCTCCTCGATGGGGTTGGAGCCGAAGATCTCGTTGATCGCCTCGAGCACCCAGGAGCCGGGGTCGACAGCGTCCAGCGACTCCTGGAACAGCGTGAGGAGGTCCTCGGGGTGCTCCGCGGTCGGTGGCTTGAGCTCGTCGGTGGGGTGGAACGCGTCGCCGAAGGTCGGGGCGCCGCCCTCGCCCGGGGTGTCCCTCATTGCGGCTCCCAGGCGCCGGTCTCGCCGTAGTGCGAAGTGAAGTAACTCTCCCGGTCGTTGTAGCCGGTGAGCGTCGCGTCCAGCTTGGCGGCCGAGGCCTCGTCGGTGTGGGTGTAGTAGGCAGCCGAACTCTTCAGCGCCTCGGCGCCGGAACGGCAGGCCTCGGCAAGCCCGTCGATCTCCTTCCGCACCGCATCAACGATCATCTTGTGGGTGTCGCCGAGTAGCGCGAGCCAGCCCTGCTCGCCCGCGCTGATCTCGCCGTTGCTCTGCGCGTACCGCTTGGCGTCGAGAGCGTCCTGCGCCGCCCGCTCGACTTGTCTGCCGTAGGCGGCGACGTATTGCGCATCAACCGAAAACTGTTTCAACGAACCCCCGTTCGATGAATCCCGACGACCGGTCGTCAGGAAGCGCCCAACGCTACGAAGCCGTAACCGGCTACCACCAGGACGGCCGCACACCCCGCCCAGACGAAGCCTTGCTTGGCCGCGCGACCGGGCAACATGGCCAACACGCCGGCGGCCACAGCCAAGGCGAAGAAGGCCTCGCCGCCCAGGGCGAACGCGAGCCGCCGCGACGAGAGATGGGCGAACGGTGACGCGATGCCCGGCAACGCAAGGACAAGCAAACCTATCAACAGACGGAACCGCAGCGTACGGGCAAACCGAGCCCGTACGGCGTCCCGTCCTCGATCAACTCCCCGGCCCGCCATTCGCGCACGCTAACATGCAGCTGCCATGTCGCTGAACCTTCGCGCCTCCGCCCGCGCGATCATCCTCGACGAGGATGACCACGTCCTGCTATGCCGATTCGTTTTCCCCCACCCGGCGGTCCCGACCGGAGCGCAGGTCGTCTGGGCCGCTCCAGGCGGAGGCATAGAACCAGGTGAGGACGGGCTGTCCGCGCTGCGCCGTGAGCTGCGAGAGGAAACCGGCTTGGTCACCGCCGTCGATCCGCCGCACGTCTGGCATCAAGTAGTCGCTGCCGCAGATCTTCCGCCCGGCCTCGACGGCCTCGTCAACGACTACTTCCTCATCCGCGCCACCCACTTCGAGCCTCAAGGCGAGTTCACCGACGATCAACTCGCCGTCGATGAGCACCTCGCCGGCTTTCGCTGGTGGCAGCTCTCTGAGATCACCGATTACACCGGACCTGACTTGTTTTCGCCCCGTGACCTCGCCACACCGCTGACCGACTTGCTCACGTCCGGGATACCCTCCGACCCGGTCACACTCGGCCTATGAAGATCACTGGCCCGCTGTGCGCCGTTCCCAGTCGTACAGCACGATCAGGGTCTTGGTCGAGGCGACCTTGCCGGTGCGCCTGATCCAGTTGACCACCCGCTGCAGGTGGTCGGCGTCGTCGACCCGCAGCCGTACCAGCGCGTCCGGGTCGCCGGCGATCGTGTAGAAGGACTGCACCTCGGGCAGGTCCTTGAGGATCTCCTGAAGCTCGCTGGTCTCGGTGGCGCCGGCGAGCCGGATCTCGGTGAACGCCTCGAGGGCCCCGGACAGCTGGTCGTCGACGATCGCGCAGTATCCCCGGATGACGCCGTCCGTCTCCATCCGCTCGATCCGGCGTGCCACCGGGGCGGGGGAGAGCCGCACGGCGCGGGCGATCTCGGTGACCGGCGTTCGGCCGTTGCGGCGCAGGATGGCCAGGATCTGGCGGTCGACGTCGTCCAGGACGGCCACGGTGACTCCTCAGGGTGGCGCAATAAATCGCTGTGCGGCGCAAAGATCATGCGCATTCTGCGCTGAGAGAGTCTACGGCTCGCGCGAATTCCGCGCAGAACGCGTGATCGGCTTCCCTGGAGGCCGCCGGGTTGCGACTCTCGTCGTGGGGTGATCCCCCGCCTTGGGCCAGCGGCACTCGGTGCGCGTCAGCTCGCCGCGCCGGGGTGTGGCTGCCATCCCCGACGTAACTCCTGCTCAAGGGTTCCCATGACGCACACCCCTGTTTCCGCTGCCGCAGACGCCGACGAGACCGTGCTGCGGTCGATCTCGCAGCGTGTGCTGTGGCTGTCCGCCGCGATCGTGGACGCCGCCAACCGTGGCCGTGCCAACTCCAGCGGCGTCAAGGTCGGCGGCCATCAGGCCTCCTCGGCGTCGATGGTCGACATCATGGTGGCGCTGTGGTTCCACTCGCTGGGTGCCCAGGACCGGGTCTCGGTCAAGCCGCACGCCTCGCCGGTGCTGCACGCGATCAACTACCTGCTGGGCGACCTGGACCCGAGGTATCTGACCAGGCTGCGGGCCAAGGGTGGGCTGCAGAGCTACCCGAGCCGGCTCAAGGACCCCGACACCGTCGACTTCTCGACCGGCTCGGTCGGGATCGGCGCGACCGCCGCACTGTGGGCTGCCATGGCGCACCGTTACACCAAGTGGCACTTCCCGGCCGTACCGGACGCCGGCCGCTTCGTCAGCCTGCTGGGTGACGCCGAGCTTGACGAGGGCGCCATTTGGGAAGCCGTCGCAGACCCGCAGGTCGCCTCGCTCGGCGAGCTGCTGTGGGTCGTCGACCTTAACCGCCAATCGCTGGACCGGGTCGTCCCTGACGTCCAGATCGAGCGGCTGCAGGGGATGTTCGCCGCAGCCGGCTGGCAGGTGCTGACCCTGAAGTGGGGCCGGTTCATCACCGAGATCTTCGGCCGGCCGGGCGGCGCCGAGCTGCGCCGCAGGCTCGAGGAGATGCCCAACGAGGAGTATCAGCGGATGCTGCGGGTGCGAGTCGAGGAGATCCCCGCCCGGATCCTCGCCGACCAGACTTCGGCGGAGCTGCAGGCGCTGATCGCCACGCTGAGCCCCGATCAGCTCGCGGCTGCCGTCCGCGACCTCGGCGGGCACGATCTCGGGCTGCTCACCGACACCTTCGACCACCTTGACGGCCATCGGCCCACCGTGGTCTTCGCCTACACCGTCAAGGGCCGCGGCCTGGCCACCGAGGGCCACCCGAACAACCACTCCGCGCTGCTCACCGAGGAGCAGATCAGGGTGCTCGCGGCGGCCTCCGGCGTCTCGGTCGACGACCCCTGGGCGACCTTCGCCCCCGGGTCCGCGGAGGACGCGCTCTGCGCTGCCCGGGGGGCCGCCCTTCGGCGTACTCCCGTCAAGGCCACGTCGCCGGTGCGGATTCCGACCACGCTGGGCCACCCGTACCGCAAGCAGGGCTCCACCCAGGCGGCGCTGGGCCGACTGCTGGCGGACCTGATCCGTGACGCGCCGGAGGCGGCCGCACGGCTGGTCACCTGCAGCCCGGACGTCGCCTCCTCAACCAACCTGGGCGGCTGGATCAACAAGACCGGCGTGTGGTCGGTCAAGCAGCGGCGGGACTGGTTCGCCGACGACGCCGATCGGGTGCTGCGCTGGTCGGAGCTCGAGTCGGGCCAACACATCGAGCTCGGCATCGCCGAGGTGAACCTGGTCGGCCTGCTCGGCGAGCTGGGCACGACATGGTCGCGTTGGGGCGAGCGGCTGATCCCGGTCGCCACGATCTATGACCCGTTCGTGTCGCGTGCCCTCGAGCCCTGGTCCTACGGGATGTACGCCGGCGGGCAGTCGATCCTCGTCGGCACCCCGTCGGGCGTGACGCTGGCTCCCGAGGGCGGCGCGCACCAGTCCATCACCACGCCGTCGATCGGGCTGGAGCAACCGAACTGCATCGCGTGGGAGCCCGCCTTCGCGCAGGACCTGGAGTGGACCTTCCTGTACGCGATGAGCAAGGTGGGCATCCCGGGCGGGACGTCGTCGTACTTCCGGCTCTCGACCCGCCCCATCGACCCGGTCCTGGCGAACCTGCCGACCGACCCGGCGTTGGTGGAACGGCGACGCCGTCAGGCGGTCGCCGGCGGCTACCGGCTCGGCGCCCACCCCGCCGCCGAAGACCAGATCACCCTGGTCGGCGTCGGCGCGATGATGCCGGAGATCATCGACGCGGCCGAGGTGCTGGCAGGCCTTGGCGTCACCGCCGGGGTGATCTGCCTGACGAGCCCCGACCTGGTCTTCCGGTCCTTCCAACAACGCGGCTCGCGGAACGCGGGTGAGGGCGGCAGCATCATGGACGAGTTGTTCCCGGCACACGCGCCGGCGCCGCTCGTGACCGTCCAGGACGGCCACCCGCACACGCTGGCGTTCCTCGCCGGCGCCCGCGGTGACCGGATCCGCTGCCTGGGCGTGACGGAGTTCGGTCAGTCGACGAGCGTGGCGGACGCCTACGTCCTGCACGGCATCGACACGGCCTCGATCGTGGATGCGGCGCTGGGACTGACCGGCTCCACAGGTTCGCCACATTGACGCCTACCGACGTCCGGCAGCACGGAGGTCGTGCGCCGGGAGTCTCGACCAAGGTCGAGACTCCCGGAAACGGTGGGCTGGCGACCCGGGCGCCTACCAGGACGGCTTGAAGTAGTGGGCCGTCATGTACGCGACGACCTCCGTGCCGATCTTTGCGCCTTGGACATCGGCCGAGCGGGTGTGGATGCCGCCCCAGATTCGCGCCTCGATCACTTCGGCGAGCGCCTGCGAGAAGCTCGTGAAGTACCGGGTGGCGTCGGCGTCGGCGCTGTACGCGCTGAACGCCATGGAATCGGTGCGGTAGAAGTACCTGAGCGTGCTCATGGTCGCCGCGGTGAAGCAGGTGTGCCCGGAGGTGTAGTCCGGGTGCGGCGGCGTGACGAGCAGCGGCATCCAGGTCGGGTCGGCCACGGTCAGCGGGTTGCCGTCGGTGTCGGCGAGTTGGATCGCGGTCACCGGCCGCCAGCGCATCCACGCCTCCTTCTCGTTGAAGCAGGCGATTCCGGCGTCGGCCGCGGCCAGGTCTGCCATCGCGAACATGCGCGCGGCCCGGAGCGTGTCCAGGTGCCGGTTGACCGCGACCTGGCGCTTGATCTCCCACTCCGACAGGCGTCGGTCCTGCCACCAGATCGCAGCCTGGGTCTGGTCGGCGGTGCGGACGGTGCTGTTCACCCCGCCGACGGCCTCGACCTCGTTGATATCCCGCGCGTACTCGGCGCTGGTCAGGGCCGGTGGGCCGGCGGTGCGGAACATCGAGGCGCTGGGAATGAGGAACGGCTTGACGTGGCCGACCACCGCGCCGTCCGAGGCGTACGTCGGCGGTGTCGGGCGCCATTGCCCTGGCTCGGTGCCGACGGTCCAGGTCTCCGAGCCGCCTGAGCCGTCGCCGGTTCGGGCCGCGATCATGGCGGCCGCTGCCAGGCCGCCTACGCGGATCCCGCCGTCTTTGGCCGCACCGTCCGGGATCGCGGCCAGGAAGCTGGTGTACTGCGACTGCAACGCCGGCTGTTGGGCCGGGAACAACCAGGCCAGGGTTTGGTAGGCCGCCGTCGCCACGGCCGCGTCGACGGACTCGCGGCCGTTCGCTCTCGGTGCGATCAGGTACGGCTGGTACGGCTGGCCCGCGATCGCGTTGACCGCGTCGTAGATAGCGCCGTGCACGATCGCGAAGCTGCGCCCTTGGTACTGCGGCTGCTGGTGTGCCACGTCCCAGATCGCCGTCTGCGCGTTGATGTCCCACACGATGACGGAGTTAGGTCTTCTGTCGGCGAACGCCGGCGTGATCGGCATTCCAGGCAGGATGTACGAGGCGAGCGCTGTCGCCACGGCGAGGGCCGCTCGCAAGGCGAGCGTGCGCGTCCACTTGTGACTGGCCATCGGTCTGGTACCCCTTGCTGTCGGTGTATCCATCCATTGGCATCAAACCATGTGTCGAACATCAACAGGATCGCTTGCCGTACAGGCGGCGAGAGCGGGCCGTCAAGCGAGCGCGAGCAGCCACTCGGCGTTGAGGGCCACGTCGTCCCAGCGGTCGCGGGTGGCGCAGTAGCCGATCGAGCCCAGGCCGATGTGGATCCGGTACGCGCGCAACGCCGCCGGATCCGGGTTCCAGCGGCGTCCGACCGCGGCCTCGATGTCGACCGAGGACCACTGTGGATACCACCCCCAGCAGTACAGCAGCCAGGCGGCGTCGTAGAGCGGATCGCCGAAGCAGGCGCTGCCCCAGTCCAGGACGCCCGAGATCCGGTCGCCCTCGACCAGCACGTTCCGGGCGAGTAGGTCGTCGTGGATCATGCGGCGCTCGGCGGGCAGGTGCGGCGCGAGCCGGCGCAGGGTGGCCAGGCCCCGTTCGAAGGGCTCCAGACCGATGTCGGATGTGGCCAGGGCGGCCCGCCAGCCCGGTACTCGCGGTGTCTCGTGCTCGGCCGAGAGCAGGTATTCCGGCCAGGAGCGGTAGGGGGCCGCTCGGGACGGATCCCAGATGCCGTAGCCGTGGCCGCCGACCTCGATCCTGCCGATGGCGTCCATGACATCGAACAGGTCGGGCAGGACGGCGGCGATGGCGCTCGCGTCGAGATCGTCGAGCGGCGTGCCGGTCAACCGCTGCGACACGGCGTACGCCCACCCGGCGGTCTCACCGCGGGCAGTGATCGCCGGTACCGGCAGCATGCCGTCCACGACCGTGCTGACGGCCTCGTCCTTCGCGAAGTCCCGCCGTACCGGCTGACCCGCAGCACCATGGCCCGCCCGGCGACGGTCAGCGCGTACGCCGTAGACCAGGCCCCCGCGGCCAACCATTGCGGAGCGGTCGCTTCGCTCAGCACGGTCCGGGCGACGTAACCGGCCACTTGATCGGGATGGTCCACCCGGCCACGGTAGCCGCAAGAGCTCACCTTCACTCGTACGCGGCGACTGTCAGGGCGTTGGCGGCAGCGCGCCGTACCACCTGACGTGGGACTTCCACCCGTCCGGCGACCGCAAGACCGAGACGAGCTTCTCGACGAGCGGCGGGGCCGACACCGTCCGCACCTATCACTACCCGGCGGCAGGGCAGGCGCAGCCGCACACGCTGCGCCAGGTCGACCAGGTCACCGGCACGGCCACCAGCACCTCGACGTACGCCCCGGACAGCGCCGGCAACACGCTGACCCGCACCCCTGTCGGCCAGCAGGCGCAGGCCCTGACCTGGGACGCCGAGGGCCACCTGGCCAAGAGCGTGCAGAACGGGCAGCACCACAGGGCTGACTCACCTGGGCGCTCGCGAATACGATCCGGACATCGGGCGGTTCATCAGCGTCGACCCCGAATTCGACGCCAACGAACCGCAGAGCCTGGGTGGCTACCTCTACGCCAACAACAGCCCGCTCGCCTTCTCTGACCGGACCGGCCGGTCCTGGGGCTGGCTCGCGGTCGCCGCGGTGGTGGTCGTCGTGGTTGTCGCAATCGCCTGCCCGGCGGTCATCCGGCGCTGATCGCGGCCGGGTCCGCGGCTGCTGAGGCGGGTGGGGTGGCGGCGGCCAGTGGTGCGGGCGTGGCGGCCACGGCCACCACAGCGGCGGTCGCGGGTGCGGCCGAGCTGTCGATTGCCGGTGGTGCGGCGGCCGGCGCCGGTGTGGTCGGTACCGGCCTGACCGTGGCGGGTGTGGGCGGCCGGATCTATTCGGGCACCGAGGACGGGCCGATGGTGCCCGGCAAGCCCAAGACCCCGTCCGCGGCGCCGCGTGGCCCGCAGCGCGGTGACTCGCAGAACGCGCCGGGCGGCCAGAAGGGCCCGGCGCTGACCATCAACCAGGTCAAGCGGGCGATGGGCCAGGCTGGTTTGCCAGACGTGAGCGGCTACGACATCGAGCACGTGCCGTCCATCGAGCAGCCCAACGGTGGCAGCGCCTGGGGCGACAGCCCGGTCCAGCACCGGGCCTGGGAACACGGCCTCGACATCGGCATCCCGGAAACAGGCCAGCGTGGCCGGCCGTTGATCCGCGTCACGGACAAGGCCCTGGGCAGCATGGAGGAAGCGGTCAAGACGATTCACCACGAGACGTATCACCACCAGACTCAGCACCAGCTTGGCGAGCACTTTGAACAGCAGGCGGAGGCATACGCTGATCGGATATGGGGCATGTTCGTGCGGAGAATGGAGCGGTGGCTGTGACGCAGCACCGGCGGATCGCCTGGACCACGGACGAGGTCCGGCAGCTGTACCGGCAGGGGCCGTTCTGGCAGGACCAGGCGGAGCGGACCTGCCCAGTGTGCGGTCACGTTTCGGTGCGGAACTATCTGCACTACTCGGATCCGCAACGACCCGGGAACCGCGTCATCGCCTACACCTGGTGCGCCAACTGTTGGCGTTCGTCCGCCTATACCGGCGAGGCGCCGCCGGTGCCGTTCACCGACCCGTTCGCGGACCTCAACCGCGGAAAGCTCCGGATCGAGTTTTTCAACGAACAGTGGGACAAGGGCGTCCTTCCGCAGAAGTTCGGCTGACGGTTGTCACCGTCGTGGACTACGGCAGTAGCCTCCCGGCCACGGGCCTTCGTGCAGCGGGTGCGTGAGTGAACGGCTGGACCTTCTGCCGGCCGCTGAGCAGCAGGTCTTTCGTCTGCTGCACCGGGAAGTCGGCGCCGGCGCGGACGACCTCGCACGCCAGGCCGGGATCGGCCGGGGCGAGGCCGCTGCGCCTCAGTCCTTGGACGCAGGATGAGACGAGGGCGTTGTTTGCGGAGGGCCGACCGTATTGGGAGGACCAGTCGGAGCGGAAGTGCCCCGCCTGCGGCCACGTGTCGGTCCGGTGGTACATGTACTACTCCGATCCGGACCCAGCACGGCCGCGGGTGATCAACTTCCTTTGGTGCGCCAATTGTTGGCGGTTTGCGTCCTGGACCGACGGCGGTCCCGAGGTGCCGTTCACCGACCCGCTTGCGGGTGTCGAACGGGGGAAGATCAGGTTGGAGTTTCTCAACGAGCAGTGGGACAAGGGCGTCCTTCCGCAGAAGTTCGGCTAACGATCGTTGCCGTCGTGGGATCACGTCCGTCGGGGGAGCTCGACACGTCCGGGTGGCAGTTCGCATTAAAATGTGCGGATGGCGAAGTTCCTGTGAAGACGCCGCCGCCTCTGAGCTCCTGGACGGCGGAAGAGTTCGCGCAGCTGATCCGGGAGGAGCCGTTCTGGCGCAACCCGGTGGAGCGGATGTGCCCGCATTGCGGGCACATGGCGGTCCGGACCTACATGCACTACTCGGATCCGGACCCGGCCCGGCCGCGGGTGATCAACCAGACCTGGTGTGCCAACTGCTGGCGGATGTCCGCCTCGACCGGAGGTGGGCCTCCGGTGCCGTTCACCGACCCGCTCGCCGGGGTCGAACGGGGGAGGCTCAAGGTGAGGTTCCTGAACGAGCAGTGGGACAAGGGCGTCCTTCCGCAGAAGTTCGGCTAACGATCGTTGCCGTCGTGGGATCACGTCCGTCGGGGGAGCTCGACACGTCCGGGTGGCAGTTCGCATTAAAATGTGGTGTGGTGCATAATCTCGGGGGTGACCAAGGTCCTCTCCTCTCTCCCAGTCGGTGAACGGGTCGGCATCGCCTTCTCCGGCGGCCTCGATACGTCGGTTGCGGTCGCGTGGATGCGCGAGAAGGGCGCCGTGCCCTGCGCGTACACCGCTGAGATCGGGCAGTACGACGAGCCCGACGTGACGTCCGTCCCCAACCGCGCCCTCGCCTACGGCGCCGAGCTCGCCCGGCTCGTCGACTGCCGGTCGGCCCTCGTGGAGGAAGGGTTCGCCGCCCTCGCCTGCGGCGCGTTCCATATCCGCTCCGGAGGCCGCACCTACTTCAACACCACACCGCTGGGCCGGGCTGTCACCGGCACGCTGCTTGTGCGGGCCATGCTCGAGGACCGGGTGCAGATCTGGGGCGACGGCTCGACGTTCAAGGGCAACGACATCGAGCGTTTCTACCGGTACGGGCTGCTAGCCAACCCGTCGCTGCGTATCTACAAGCCGTGGCTGGACAAGGCGTTCGTCGCCGAGCTCGGCGGGCGTACGGAGATGAGCGAGTGGCTGCTCGCCCACGACCTGCCCTATCGGGACTCGACCGAGAAGGCGTACTCGACCGACGCCAACATCTGGGGCGCCACCCACGAGGCCAAGTCGCTGGAGCATCTCGACGCCGGCATCGAGATCGTCGACCCGATCATGGGCGTCCGTTTCTGGGATCCCGAGGTGGCGATCGCGACCGAGGACGTCACCATCGGTTTTGCCGAAGGCCGGCCGGTGACGGTCAACGGCAAGGAGTTCGGTTCGGCGGTCGACTTGGTGCTGGAGGCCAACGCCGTCGGCGGCCGCCACGGCCTGGGCATGTCCGACCAGATCGAGAACCGGATCATCGAGGCCAAGAGCCGGGGCATCTACGAGGCGCCCGGCATGGCGCTGCTACACATCGCGTACGAGCGGCTGGTCAGCGCGATCCACAACGAGGACACCGTGGCCAGCTACCAGACCGAGGGCCGCAAGCTGGGCCGGCTCATGTACGAGGGCCGGTGGCTCGACCCGCAGGCGCTCATGCTGCGCGAGGCCCTCCAACGGTGGGTCGGCAACACGGTGACCGGCGAGGTCACCCTCCGGCTGCGCCGCGGCGACGACTACTCCGTGCTGAACACCGTCGGCCCGGCGTTCAGCTACCACCCCGAGAAGCTGTCGATGGAGCGGATCGAGACGCCGGCGTTCGCCCCGGCCGACCGGATCGGCCAACTGACGATGCGCAATCTCGACATCGCCGACAGCCGTACCAAGCTCGAGCAGTACGCCCGTCTCGGCATGGTCGGAAGCCCCCGAAGCCTGATCGGCGCCCTGCCCGCCGGAGGCGCCGAGGAGATCGTCTCGCGCGGCGCCGTCCCCACCGCGGACGACCTGCTCGACCAGGCCGCCATGGAGTCCGGCACCGACTGATCCCTACGTTCTGGCCCGGTACCGGCGGGCCGGTCGCGGTGCGGAGGACGGCTGACGGTAGACAGGGAGAGTGTCAGATCAGTCTTCCCCGGTTCCTTCGCCCGCACACCTGGCCCGCGTCCGGCACCTGCCCGTGCCGCCGCAGCCGTCGCGGGGCAGGCGGCTCGCCGAGATCGACAAGGACCGCGAAAGGTCGGTTCTTCGGTCCCTGGTCGCCGACCCCGCGACCGACTTCGCCGCCTTGGACGCCGACGGGTTCTTCGCGGCGCTACGGTGTGCCTGCCGGGACGGCGTGGTCAACGCCGCGTTGATCGCCGACGCCGGACGTCGTCTCGCTGACGGCCTCGCGGCGTCGCGCGACCTGCATCAGGTGCTCTTCGCCGCCGGCGACGACGGATGGAGCGAGGTTCGGGTCGCGGCGATGGCTGTCGTCGCCCGGCAGCCCCACCTCGCGGTGGAGGTCGTCAATCTGGAGATTCAGCGACTCGGCGTGGCGCCGATGCGCGTGGTCGAGTCGGCCGGTGATGGAGGCTTCACCGCGCAGGCGTCGCTCGACCGCGACGGCGTGACCGCCGAGGGGCAGTCCTGCTTCGACACCAGCAAGAAGCGGGCGGGCCAACGGGCGGCGGTGTCGTTGCTCGGCGTCCTGGCCGAGATGCCGGCCCCAGCGGAAAGCGGGCCGCGACCGGAGTCATTCTCGGCGTCCGCCCAGGACGGTCCGGCGCCGGCGCCGTCCGAGCCCGCGACGAACGCCGCTGAGCTGGAGGCATGGCTGGACTACGCGGTCGGACGGCCGGCGCCCGACCCCGAGCTGGCCGACCAACTCGTACCAGAACGTCTGACGACACGCTCGCTGTACCTGTTGCTTTTCGAGGCCAATCCGCGGGGATGGGGCCGCCATCGGGCCGGAGCCTGGGAGATCCTGGCCGCCACCCCCGCTCGGGCGCCGGGGGTGCTCTCGATGCATACCCAGGCTCGTTCCTGGCCCCCGGCCGCCTACCTGGAGCTGGCCGAAGGCACCGCGCTGGCGTTCGTGACGACACCTGACGGGCTGGTTGTCGGCGAACCCGCCGTCGCTGCCGGGAGCCGGGCGGCTCGTTCCTCAGCCATGCTTGCCCTGGTCAGGGAGCTCGTGCCGCCCGTTGACGGCGGCGGTGGGCCGGTGTCGCCCGCGGTCGGCGGCAATCCGGTCGGCGTACTCAACGAGCGCGTCCAGGTCAGCGCCATCGCGGACTTGACCTACACCCTGGACGTGACGGGCCCCGCCCACCGGCCGGTGTTCACCTGTACCGCCAGCTGCGTGCATGCCGCGGACCGTTTTGTCAGTACCGCCGAGGACGTGAGCAAGAACGCGGCGAAGGCGGCCGCCGCCGCGGGCCTTCTGGAGCAGGTGCTCTCGGCGGAGCGGGCACACCTGGCCCGCCTTGCCCGTGCTCGACGCGAACATGCGCGGAGCCCCGAGGGGATCTTCACTCGGCTGCTGCGCGCCGGCTGCCCGGTGGATTTCATCGGCTGGGCGTTCCGGATCGGCGGCGACGTTCCGGCGCCCTTGGCGGGGTACGAGCTTCCCGTCCTGGAAGCTCTGCCGATCCTGGCAACTCTCGACGGTCACGGTCACCCGTCGGCGCGGATCTGGGCGGCCGCCGCGAAGGCAGCGCTGGAGGCGATCGCGGCCCGGCGTGTCTATCCGGCCCTGGATGCCGACGGCCGGGACTGCTGGCGGCTCGCCCTGCCCGTTCCGCATGATCCTGCCCTCGTGCGGTTCCTCGACACGGTCGCGGAGACGCTGCTGCGGCCTCGGGGGGCACGCCTGGTGATCGGAGACCTGCCGTACGCGGGACGCGCGCGCCTGCTCGACCAGGATGCAGCGGACTGGGCCGACCGCACCGCCGATGCCGCCGAAGGGACGGCCGCCGCGCCGCTGGTGATCCGGCTGCGCCCACCCGAGCGCGACGGGCTGCCACTGCGCGCGCAGTTGCGGGTGGCCGGCGAAGGCCGAGCGGTCCCATCAGGCGGGGACACCTCGGGCGAGGAATTCTTCGGCCCGGCGGAGGAACGGCTGGTACGCAGGGCCTGCCGGCAGTGGCCGCCCCTGGAGCACATCAGGCGAGACGGGACTCTGGGCGGCGCCGAGGCCGCGCAGCTTCTGGGCCCGGCGGGGGAGCAGTTGGCGCTGCTCGGGGTCACGGCAGAATGGCCGGCCGACCTGGTCACGAACAGCGGCATGGGCAGGCAGATCATCGTGGCGTCCCAGGCCGCCGGCGGCTCGGGCGTCTTCTCCCTCGGCGGCGACGCGGATCTGACCTGGCAGCTCAGCCTGGACGGGGACCCGCTGACGGAGGAGGAGACCGAGGCTGCCGCCGAGGCGGTCGCCGGTGTCATCCAGATCCGCGGACGTTGGGTCGTCATCGACGCCGAGACACGGCTGCTCGCCCAGGATCGCAGCGCGGGTCGGCTCACCGGGGCGCAGGCGCTGGAAGCGGCACTCACCGGCCGGGTCAGCGTCGGTGGCCGCGATGTCCCTTGCTCCCCGACCGGGCGTCTGACCGATCTCATCAACACCCTGCGGACGGCCGGCTCCAGCTCACCCGACGGCCTTACGACGCCGGACGGGCTGCACGCGACCTTGCGCCACTACCAGCGGGTCGCCGTGCAATGGCTGGTGCGCACGACGGCCGCGGGGTTCGGGGCGTTGCTCGCCGACGACATGGGCCTGGGCAAGACCCTCACGGTGATCGCCTACCGACTGTCCCGGGCTGAGGTCGGGCCGTCGCTCGTGGTCTGCCCGGCCTCGCTGGTCGTCAACTGGGAACGGGAGTTCGCGCGGTTCGCGCCCGACGTCACGGTCCGGCGTTACCACGCCGTCGGTCGCTCCCTCGACAGCCTGAAGCCTGGAGAAATCGTCGTCACCACCTACGGAACCCTGCTGCGTGACGCCCAAGCGCTCGCCGAGGTGTCCTGGGACCTGGTGGTCGCCGACGAAGCGCAGCAGATCAAGAACCACCGCTCGCAGGCTGCCCGCGCGTTGCGGCTGTTGCGCCCGGTGGCGCGGGTCGCGGTGACGGGCACCCCGGTCGAGAACTCCTTGACGGAGCTGTGGGCGATTCTGGACTGGACGAACCCCGGACTGTTCGGCTCCCTGTCCGCGTTCCGCGACAGGTTCGGGCGCGCTGCCGAGCGAGAAGCGGCCGAGGCTGCCGCCGATCGTGACGCGGCGCGGAGGCTCGGCCGGCTCATCGGCCCGTTCCTCCTGCGCCGCCGCAAGACCGACCCGGATATCCTCCCCGAATTGCCCGACAAGGCGATCAACGACCGCTATGTCGAGCTCAGCCGAGAACAGGTCGCCCTCTACGAGGCGGCCACGGCGGAGGCGATCGAGCGGATCGCGGCCAGCGACGGCCTGCAAAGGCGGGGCCAGGTGTTGCGTCTGCTGCAGTCGCTGCGACAGATCTGCAACTCGCCCGCGCACTACCTGCGCGAATCCCCGGACGGCTGGGACGCAGCCGGGCAGGCCGCCCGGTCCGGCAAGCTCCAGGTCCTCGAAGAGCTGATGGAATCGGTCATTCTCGCCGACGACGCCGCACTGATCTTCACCGGGTACGTGTCCATGGGGCGCCTGCTACACGCCCACCTCACCGCCTGCGGCGTCAGAGCGGAGTTCCTCCACGGCGGCGTTTCGGCCGAGAACCGGCAGAAGATCGTCGATCGTTTCCAGTCCGGGGACGGCGACGCGCTCGTCCTGTCGGTCCGCGCGGCCGGGACCGGGCTGAACCTGACCCGAGCGGGGCACGTCGTCCACTTCGACCGACCATGGAATCCCGCCGTCGAGGACCAGGCCACGGATCGGGCGCACCGCATCGGCCAGCATCGCCTCGTCGAAGTCCACCACCTGATCGCCGAGGGCACGATCGAAGACCGGATCGCCGGGCTGCTCGCACGCAAGCGGAACCTGACCGAATCGGTCCTGCCCGGCGACCCGATGGCCCTGACCGAACTTTCCGACAGCGAACTGTCCATGCTGGTGAGCCTCGGCACCGGTCTGGCAGGAGACGGAGACGGAGACGGAACAGCATGAGCGCGGACCAATACAACGACCCCGATCCGCGGGCCTGGGAAGGCTGGCGTACACCACCGGGCCTTCCCGAGACGGAGCTTCTGGAACTGCTCGCCGCGGACGCGGCGGCACGGGCCACCGCGATGCTCGCGGGCAGCGCCACGGTCACGGAGGATCCGCTGATCGACGCGGTACGGCTGCTCGCCTCCCCCGCGGGAACCCCGTACGCGACGCGGGCGGCAGAGTTGACCGGCATCCCCGAGGACGAGCTACGGCGACTCAGCAACGCCTACCAGCGCGGCGGCATCGCAGGCGTGTCCGCGGCGCTCGAAGCGACACCGTGCGGCCCCGAAGA
>Ga0307508_10001507_pt1 | contig 26021 bp, 27 predicted proteins | sample 9_EM_MG_FD_203089 | JGI IMG/M metagenome (GOLD analysis project Ga0307508, IMG submission 203089) | Populus trichocarpa ectomycorrhiza microbial communities from riparian zone in the Pacific Northwest, United States - 9_EM | ecosystem: Host-associated > Plants > Roots > Unclassified | place... | reverse complement strand
AGGGAGGGGTGGGTATGTATGTATGTATGAGGAGTGTGTGTGGGCGGTGGATTGTGCTGTGTAGCAGGACGTATGTAGAGTAGATATGTATGTACGGATCTGAAGAACACGCGTGCCGGGGTCCAGTCAAACTCTGGGGTTGGGCGAGTTCAGGAGGAGCAGTCCGCAGTACCAGCAGACCAGGGGGGGGTCGTGGGTTGGCGGTGATGGCGGAGGTAGCGGCGGTGGTGAGTATGCAGAGTAGAATAGATGGGTCCTTCTTCTGGACAAGCGCGATGGGTGCAGCCCGGCGGGATGAGATGGAAGTCGACGGTGGTGGTGGTAGTGGTGGTGGTGGTGGTGGTGGTGGTGGTGGTGGTCCGTGCGAAAGGAAGAAAAGAATCCAAACCCTGGAAGGGCGAGCGACGGCGGGGACAGAAGGCTGGCACGTCTGTGGTATGGTCCACATCCCTTGGACTGAGTCCATGCAGTCATGTCGTCGTTTAAGCAGCTATCTAACTCTACGCTGTCCCTGCCGCAATGTTAATGAACAGCAGAAAAGCGTCCCCGATTTGGCGAAGGGAAGCATGGCCCGCTGTCGGAATGCGAAAAGGGCGGCGCACTGGAGCAGCGGCCGTCAGCAACAAAAAGAAGCAGAGGGAGCGGCTGCGATCGGAGCTGGATCAAACTCCGTCATCTTCACCCACCTCATTTTATTTTTTTTCTGGCGCACTTCCCCGCGTCGCTACCGCCGCCGATGTGGTTCGCAACCCAACCACGAGCAGCGGCGGATGCTCGTACCATGGATGGGAGGGACTTCGCACCGGCCCATCGCGGGCGGGATTCCGCAGGGCAACAGGTGCTGAAACGGTGGGCCAGCTTCTGCGTCTTTGGTTGCGCGGCGTCCCTCTCGTTGCCAGTGTGGGCGTTCCTATTGGGCGGCGGCGCTTGGGGATGCTATTGGTCCAGGATGGATCTGAGCTGCCCCGCCACATCAAGGGTGCTGTCATATGTGCCTAGTTCGCCAGCCTGGGTGTATCTACTCTACGTAGATATCGCCGCGAGGCTCCGGACACCTCGCTCCTGGAGCTAGTCCCGACTGCGTCCATCTCGTAAGCCCAGAGCGGCTCTAGGCTGGCTGTTTCCAGCGCCGCGGGCCCGACGCATCGACAGGAGCACCGAACCAGCGCAATGTCCACCTTTGTCCCCCCGGCCCACAATGGACTTGTTGTGGCTTGCTGTGTCCAGACGGCCGGCTACTGGCAACCCACTGCTGTTGGAAGAAGTCCCACCCGGCGGCAGCTCCGCCCCACGGCCGTGTTTTGCCGCCGGATGGATGGTCGGCAGGAGATGAGGTCTTGGTTCCAACCGCAGTTACAGGAAAACTCGGCCAGACGGCAATGGAGGAGAGAGGGAACCGGGCCCAGCCGGAGTCGATGCGGCCGAAGAGAGCGGTCCGGGGGGGGGGTCCCACCTCACGGTCGCCGGCGGCGGGGCCGATATGAAACATATCTCTCAGTTGGTTCAGGAGCACTCCGTATCACTTCGGGGGGGCGTTGGGCGGCTGCGAGTTTCTTTTTGACGGACCCTCGGAGCTTGGTTGCTGGCTAGCGCTCTTGCAAGCCCAAACGAATGGCCAACTGCCCTATTTCGGGCGACGGGCTGTATGTATGGCACGTATGGTGTGGATAGCTCCAAGTTGCAGTCGAATACCTATGTAAACCCGGTGGATGGTGGCGCTGTCTGGGCCAAACTCGAGAGATTGGGATAGGCAGTTAGAATCGCAAGTACCCTGACGCTGGAAATAGAGAACATTGTATGAATAAACAAAAAAACAAAACAAAAAAAAACAGAGAAACATACCGATACCGCGGTGAACGCCCAAATCTCTTTGGCGCACACCGCTCTGCACGCGGTGCCGCACTAACTCCACTCGATGTAGCACATGGTGCTGTGATGTTCAGAAGGCAACCTCCAGCCCTCGGCTTGCATATGGTGGATATGAACGCTCGGTGCTGCCGGCTGCCAATATTGCCAGGGCAGACCCGCACAGGTTGATCCGGGATACACATCCCAAAGACACGCATGGGCCAGGACAGCATAACTGCCAGCGAACATAGACGACCGTTCGCCGTTCAATCGAAACAGCTACTCCGACCGATCGACCAACTGTTGGTCTCTGGCCGGGGGGTGAACTGCTTCTGTGTTTGGCCATGAACTGCCGAAGCGTCCGGCGGCTGCTCGGGGCGGACACCTGCATCCACCCCCGACAACAAAAAAAAAAATTAAAAAAAAAAAACGCAAGGCGGTCGAATCCGACAGATTCGGCCAAAATCCGGTTCCTTTTCTGGGTTCCGTTGCGCCGATACACCGCTCAGATGGATGCATTACGGACTGTGGTGTGATGATGGCAAGGCGGGCCGGGCGAGCTGCCGGCCTCCGCACCGTCGGGCCGGAGGCCGATCCGGAGATTTACCTGGACACTGTGGGATGGCAGAGATGTCGGAGCTTCGGGGCAATGGATTCTCGCCCAATCCAGTTACGTACATGCCCGCCAGTGTGTGGTTCCAATCGATACGATGCAGATCAATGGCCAGCATTCCTTGGCATTACTGCCAGAAAGAAAATCAAGCTCCGCATCTGCCGTCATGTTCCTTTGAGCGCTTGCAGTGCATACATACGTCTTCTGATCGATGCCTCCGCTTTCACGAAAGGAAGGGGGGGGGGAAGCCAGATTCCAGGAAGAAATGCCGTGTGTGTGGCGAAGCGCGCCTCGACAGACACAATCTACCGGTCCGATGGCTGCGACGTTCTCCCAGATGTATACACTGGAGGCACAACATAAGTACTTCATACATACATACATCCGAAACACAAAAGCGATTCATTTCGAGGAGGAAGAAGCCGCATTCGAGGTACACGGATTTGTCACAATGCTCCTGTCGGCTCTACATATCGGATCCGCACGTGCAGTAAGAACACCCCTATTTCCGAGCTGGCACTGTGTATCTGTGTATTTCCTTGAGCGCGTCTACCTCCGGCCCCGAGCAGAGGCGATAGTTATAGAATTTCGGTCACAGCCCTTTGCGAAGCCACAGCTGGGCACGGCAACCATCATCTGCTAGATACGTATGCACCCGCCTTCATTTAAACGGCAAGCTTCCAGAGGAATTCCCCATTCGGAAAGAGTGCGTCCGTGCGGCCATGGAAGGCGCGTGGAATTCTCGAATTGCTTTCTCTAGGATTTTCGGTCACACAGGAAGGAGCGTTGCTAGCTCCTAGTGTTTCTCGACTTTCTCCTCCTCCTCCCGTTCCCTTTCCAACCACACAGCATGCAGCGCACGGTGGGCCAACCTCCCATCTTGAGGCAGATTCCAGCACCTATCTACTCTATATACATCGTGGTGGGATCTGCCTATGTTATTGCGGCCCGCAATTCTTTCTTCCACGCTGGAGCCACGCAGCTCGGCGGGGACGTCAGGGCGCGGGCCCATGGGGTGGGGGATATCAGCTGGTGTTGGCGACATCAAGGCTCGGAGGAAGGGCTTGTGGTTAGCGCATCAACACCGCGCCAGCCAGTCAGCCAGTCAGCCACCAAGCTACGACTTGAAGAATCTTCTTTGCAAGGTCCATGCACGCACCGCTCACCACACCGAGACCCCTCGCCCCTAGAGCACGGGCGAAAATCCGCCGCCGATGCAGCTAAGAACGCGAGAACGTCTCTGCTGGTCTCCAGCTCGCCCGAGGAGGTTCGACGATGACATTTGAAACAGTGTGTACACCCGCACCCGGCACACCCACAGACGAGTGCTGCCATCCAGGAAAACAAGCACCGTCCACTCGAACAGAATCCTGCTGGATCTTTGCACCTCTGGGATCTGCCGTCCTCCCTGCACAGCAGCCGGTCTTCCTCTCGTCATGCACATATCCACGGACCCATCCACGACACCGCGAAGGGTGCAGGGCGCAGCAGCTCGCGAGAGGCGCGGAACGGCAGGGAAAATGGCAGATGGACCTGCCAACGCTGTCGGGGCTGGGCGGGAGGGCAGCCACCTCAGCAGAAACAAATCTTCTGCAGCCACGACGTGGTGCACAGTGGTGCAGTATGTAGAGTACGGGTCCGTTAGTTGCGTGTGCGGACAGCCCTTCCTCTTTACGGGGCTGGGCCGGGTTGAGATACACAGCGCAGCGGTTTACTCCGAGGGAGCGTTCCCACGAGTGACGCCGAAGCACCAGCTCCTCGCCCCAGGCGTGATCTGAGACGGGGGGAGGGGAAACACCTTCTTTTTTTCTGCGTATGATGTTCTGTGCGCATATGGCCGCCAGGTGGCCATCTGGCTGGGGCTGTGGCCCTCATCGCGATCGCCACGGCTATCCTAGGTATGTAGAGTATGTGCATACATCTCCGGACATGGGCACCTACGTGCGCTACACACGACGGCGGTTTCTCGGCTGGAGTGCCGGCCATGGCGAGGGCTTTGCGGCCGTCCAAAACAGTCACGATGATTTTGAGGGAGAAAAAAAAACCCCCTGCCGACACAAAATGGGAAGTCTGTATCGAACAGATCCAACGCTTCAGTCCCGCAGACATCTGGGTTGCGTTTGCCATGTGGGATCACAGCAATCGAGGGCAAAATGATCTTTTGCCCGTCAAGCTTGTTGCCTGCACTTTTCCTGGGTCCCATGTAAGCGGGAGTGTTATCGGAGCGCTGCTTGCTTGCTTGCAGATCACAAGGCGGAGGGTTTTCCCCTCCGATTCGAGGTGCGGTGCAGTGCGGTGCAGTACGGTGGGCCGTGGAGACGGTTCCTTCTGGGAAATCATCTGAGGGGGATCGAGAAGCTGTCCCTTCGCAGGAGTGGGCCGCTGGATCCTTAGGTAGGAAGATCCACGCTAGCCCGCTACCCTAGGCTAAGTTACCCTAGGCTAGTCTTCACCCGCACCAGAATCCTACTCTTCATCGAGATAGTATACATACCTCTTCGCGATGAGATGAGACGGGATGGGGATATGCATACTCTACCATAACGAGACGTCAGGTTATCGTAGACAGCCCAGTTGAAGTGAATTGATCGTATCTAGCCTCGGCACCAACCCCCCGGAGTTTGATAGCTGTAGGCAGAATAAGAATGACTGTTTATATCAATTTGGACCGTTATGTAACTATGTTATACAAGTGTGACGATGGACGAGTTGCATACTTGCGTGCATGTAGTTATAACTTGGCGCCCCGGCCATAGTGTCATTGATTCGGCAATCGCCTTCTGGTTGGGGTTTGCAGGGGAGTCGCACATAAAGTAGATATCCGGAGTAGACAAGAAGAAGGAGAATGCAAGACCTCTCTGGTGTCATTGCAATGCACCACTCCATGTGCGCGGAGTGGGAGTAGGTAGAGTGAAGGTGAAGTGCAGTGGAGCGGTCGCTTCGGATGGAAGGGACGACCGTTTGCGATTCGCTTCTTAACCGACAGCGGAGCGCCATTACCGTCGTGCACCCCGACGACGAGATAAATAAACAAACAGACAGCAACCCTTGGCACGGGGCAAGTATATGATACCCGCGACGGTGATAGCCCTCTTCCACTCCACTCCACTCCACGTTTTCTCCACTTTGCAGCAGCAAGAGGTGTCAAGAGGGACGGTCATCCCACTGCCAGTCCGTATCCAAACCGTATGGACATAAACATATGGCCCATGTCGGGAGTCCTATACGACGCTCCGTTTACTCTGGTGGCTACGGCGCGTGTATATGCACTCTACCATGGTTATATATCGCCCAGGCGCAGAGTAGAGTAGAGCACATTCTCCAAATGATGGCGACGGCTCGTGATCTATCTATCTAGGTTAGGTCTGAGTACGTGTGTGGGAGCGGGCAAGCAGGCTGGCGAGAAGCGGAACGCACACACGGACGTACATAGACTACACACGTATCCGGTCCTTCAAGCTCAGCACAACTCGGCCCGGTTAGCTGGCGCAATGTACATTGTATATACAGCAGATAGTTATGTAGTGTACACTGCACTAGTTGGGTAGAGTACATACGTATGTGGTTGCACTCCATGTACCGATAGATAGATAGTATGTGCACATGCACTGCACACGGATTTGCGGATCGAGGGGGTGTTTCCGAAACAAGCATCGTACTCTACTCGCAGCACATGTAGAGTAGAGTGCATGGTTGCACTGCATGCTCTCCTGGCCGGGGGAGGGTTTGGGGGCGGACTTGGCACTTTGGCCGTTTCGGGTCCGGCGACTTGTCGCAAGAGGAAGCAGAGGCAGGGGGGGCGGCGGTACACTCTCTACGGCCGGCAGTCGGACTCGGAATCCCTATTGGAAGGGGTGGGCCTTGTGGTGGTGGTGGGTCTTGCGGGGTAGTTGGTTGATTAGAGCACGCTACATACCTACGTAGGGTCATATCAGGGGGAGTGCAGCGCCGTGCAGTGCAGCGCAGCACAGCAATCGCCATTGTGTTGTGCACATACCACCAATACCTACGCATCACCATCACCCACATCCTCCTCCTCCACATCCTCCTCCACATCCCCTCCACATCCTCCTCCACATCATCGTCATCATCATCATCATCATCATCATCCACATCCTCCTCCTCTTCCTCTTCCTCCTCCTCCACTCCGCCCTCCGCCACTCCACTATTCTCGGCTCGGGCTGCATATACGACACAGGCTTCGTGGGGCCCTTGATCGCGAAGAATACCCGTCTAGTGAGCAGACTCGAAAAGTGGTTTACGAGAAAAAGCAATGGCCGACCACCATGACCACTTCCACTGCCACCGACCAACTAGCATGCACCAGCCGACTAGCACCGGTAACCGCCAATTATCTAGCATCCACTTGTTCGAGGTGAGTACCTAGGTGCTCCCCATGCCATGCAGATGCACGTGCCTGACAAGCAGGGGCTCACCTTCTCTCCTCTTCGTGCCTGCAGAGTATCCGGACGAACGAACGGACGGCGATGTGGAGCCCGCTCGCTCGCTCAAAGACAAACCCAAGGCAGCAATTCCCCCGTCTCAGCATCCCCCCCCCCCATTCAAGGGTCTGGTCTTCTCTCTGGACCAGAAAGGATTCTTAAAGCGAGCCTACCGCTTTGGATCCCATCACAACTCAATAGCACGGCAAGCTCCACCGACAGAAATCCACTCCCGGCACCGGCAATGGTATGCTATGGTAGATACGGACGGATTAAGTCCAATCGCTTGCACTATTCAAGGGGGGTGGTCACTACCCCACCCGAACGGCGAAGGTGCTCGAGATTAGGGGCGGCTGTCAATTTGTCCCGACTCGCGACTGGCGACTGAAAACTCTGACTACATATGTACCTTTCATACACACGTCCCTCGGATTTCTACAACGGGTCTGCCGCCAACCGTCGGACTGGATGTAGGGATAAATGTGTTGCTTATCACTCGACGGATACAAGCGGTTTCATGGCATGGGCACCATACCTGGAGTACCAGTATGTAGATACATAGATGCATATGTATCTATCTTCCCACGAGTACTCTAGCTGTGCGGTCCTTGTCGACTGTGAAACGAAGCTGGCATATCTAGTACTCCCCCGGCTTACCTACTCCGCGGCTAGCTGCAATCAGACACCCTCAAACGAGCGAAGCTGCTCATGTGGTCTGCCGCATTCTACGCCGCTAGAACCACATGCCGTGAAATCCGGCGAATAGAGTATACGACCGCGTGCGTATGCACCGATATATGGCCCATCTAGCTAGGGCGCACGGCGGGAAATAAGGCGGGAGGGCAGGCGCAGTGCCATGCCCTGCATGCACATACGCAAGTCCTGGACCTTCCCGGGATGTGTGTAGTTATCTGTGTCGGCCAGCCAGTCGGTTTCGTTTCGACGCTTTCCGCGCCAACCCCGCAACATGGTCCAGCCTTGTCTGCTGGTCCTTACTCTGCGGCCGTCTACCAAGGACCTACTAATGCGGGGTGCTGAACAAGCTGCGGGGGGAGCGGTCTTACACGCACACGTATGGTAGATACCCGCTGCTGCTGCCAGCCAGCCAGTCCGTCCTGGCCGCCGCATCGACACTTGGTTGCGTTGGGCCCGGCCCCGCTCCTGTCCTTGGTTTTTCTTTCGATCGGCCGCCCGCCCCGTCCATATCTGCCACGCAGCGGGTTTCGTCTAGACTATACCGCCCGCAAATATGCACACACCCGTGAAGCGGAGCGTCCCCGCGCGCCGCCTGCCGCTGACTACCAGTGAAGTGGCGTGGCGAAAGCGTTCTCGGAACCACGTTTCTGGGCCTTAGTTTGAAACGATCCGGAGCCGATCTGGAGGCCGGCCAGGAGGGGGGTTAAACGAACGGGCGAACGTGGTCGAAACCCCCCAATCCTGTATATATGACGCCAGGTAAGTGAGATGAAGGGTTGCGCCTTATGATCCTATGTATGTGTGCATGTGTATGTATGTATGTATGTACGTATGTATATGTGTGTGTGTGTATGTATGTATGTATGTACAGTATGTATGTATGTGGTTGTGCAGCATTTACGCGTGACACTCGCATCTCCCGCCCAGCCTTGGTACATAGCCGCGTGCCCATTCGGAAGGTGTGGCGGATAACTATGTCTGTCTGTCTGTCTGCCTGTAAGTAAGCAAGTACGTAAGGCGTGACGGTGCGGGGCCAGATGCAAACGGTCCGGGAGCGGGGGGCGAGGAAGAGGGCAAGGAAGGAGCGAGGAAGGAAGGCAGTGAGCCGATTCCATCCCACCCACATACGTAAATATATAACTACGATCGAGGGAGAGAGGGATAGAGAGAGCCACCGACATACAACTCCGCCGGTTCGCTGATCATAGCTGCAGGGGACCTACTCACGAAGGAATGTGGCTGCAGCTGTTCCTCACGCACGCGCGCGCACTCGGCCGGTCGTCCACCTGGCCCGACTGTGGAAGTAAGCATGTGCCATATGCATCAACCCGCCGCTTCACGCACAAGATTGGATGTCGAGGGCGAAAAAAAAGAAAGGGAGAAAAAGTGCAAGGAGAGAGGAAAGATGGAATACACGGTTCGTTCGCGTCGAGGAAGTCGCGGACGGGACAGCACTCTACTCGCAGCATACCTTCGCAGAGCATGGCGCTTATGCTTCCCCCTCGGTCAGCCGGTAGCGTCGTCTCGCTGCGGTGGTGCGCTCCGGAGGGCGAACCGTCGCGGAATCATAGAGTTTTCAGCGGCGGACCCGGCTGGACCGGTAGTGGGGAGGGTTGGGGATGTGGTGCTCGCGAGTGGTTCTGAGCGCGGCCAGGTGCGGAATTGGTAGTTTCGGGGAATGTACACAGCATCAGCGCTACCTGTTCTCTACATCCCTTGTGGCGGGGCTGCTGGGCGGAACCGAGAGGCTTTCTGCAGGCGCGCGGCATCGTAATCGTGTAGATAGGCATTGCGTTGGATCACGGTGATATCACTCGACGCTTCCGATTCGCCGGACGTTTCGTTGCGACGACTCGACCTTCCACGGCCAGTGAGCGGGAGCCGGACAGTGCGTATATCGCCGTGTTCTAGCTAGGCCACACGCGATCAGCGACTAAATAAAAAGACTCAACCCGTCCGCGCGACTACATATCGCTCGCACATCACGTGTTGGCCCTCACTCGCTCGGGCCCGCAATCGCCTCGCTTGCTGCGACGCCGATTCGCTTTCCCGATGCTGCGCCAAAGAGCGGGAGCTCGGTGCGGTAACCCAGGTGAATTTGACAATGTCGAGTGAATTCCGAATCCTAAAATCATGAATCATCACTCCGTGCAGTAATCCCGTGAACTCATGATCGACGGTAAGTACATAGACAGAATGGTCCCGTATGCGGATGAACCGACGCGCCCATTCCTTGCTATAGCCGTCCCGTAGACTCCTTGGAAACCCCCATTTTGCCTGCAGGCCAGCTCTTGCGCTGCCGCTTTGAGCATCTAAGTGGCTGAAGGAATACTGGCCCCACGAATGGCGTAGAGTGGGACCTCGAACACTTCCAAGTTCTTCTTTGATGATGTTGATATGGAGACTTGCCTACGCCGATGGCTTGCGGTCGATATCTGCTTTGTATCCGTTCTCTTTACGGTGGGCAAGAGATCTCGCGGCAGTCTTGAACACCACGTTTTGCGCACCCATGCCAAGACCCACCACTGTACGCCACACGCCACGCTCGGTGCTTCGCTGAACGCCACCAAACCTACGTGTGCACCCCGTCACGGCAAGGTTCCCCTCCGACGTTCCCGGAGGATCGTCTGCTGGACGCGTAACGAACACATACTGGGCAACCCGGAGAACATATTAGTATATTAGGCGAAAAAACGGGCAGCGTGGCATCGGGAAACGTTTTGCGTATCGTAGAAAGAGAAAAAAAAGAAAAGGGTCCCGAGTCCCGTTCCAACTTCAGACCCAACCATAGGTAACCTTTCACTTGCACACCACCACAGAACTAAAGATACATACATCTTAGGTACTTACTTGCTACCCAACCTTGAAAACCGACCACACACATCTCATCTCGAAATCTGCGGCGGTAACCCTCTCTCCCGCTTTCGCTACCCCCTAGCCGCCTGCATCACTTCAACCCCCCTCTCCACGCCGGCTTCTCTCACCGTGTCCGCGACACTACTTGCGCACCAACCTCCCCCCCCCAAGCTATTCCTCGGTCGGCCGTTTGTCGTCGCATAACCCACGCAGCATCTTCCAGCCCCGCTTCCCACACTGGACCTGGGAAGTCGGAAAGAAGAAACGACACGAAGCGGACGCCATCGCATTGACCATCTGCAGAGCCGCAGTCCGTGTCGACCGTCGACCCCTCCGCTCCCGCTCGTCGACGACCCTTTCCTCTACCGCGACCTCCTCCTCATCGCTGCCTCCGGTCGCTTTAGTCTGCCGCCGCACTCGCAACAGTCACCATGTCGAAGGTTATTCGAACAGTCAAGAATGTCACCAAGGGTTACTCGACTACCCAGGTGAAGGTGCGGAATGGTAAGACCGGCGCTCTCCCCCCCACTGATCCTGTCGGTCGAGACGGAAGTGATGGTTACTGACGACGGTTGTTCTTAGCTACGAGTAATGACCCATGGGGTCCCACTGGGACCGAAATGAGCGACATTGCTCGTATGACCTTCGATACGTTGGTTTTCCCTCCCTCTGAGTTACCTCCCTCCCTCGAGTTACCTCTATTTGTATGCGCGCAGTGGGCCGCTGCTGACTCGACTACAAGTATCAGAAGTACGGATTTCTTTGAGATCATGGACATGCTCGACAAACGACTGAACGACAAGGGCAAGAATTGGCGACACGTATTGAAGGCACTCAAGGTGCTGGACTACTGCTTGCATGAAGGCTCCGAGCACGTTGTCGCATGGGCCAAGGACAACATTTACATCATCAAGACACTGCGCGAGTTCCAGTATGTCGACGAGGAAGGAAAGGACCAGGGCATGAATGGTATGGATTGTGTGCGCAAGCGCGGATCGCTGTTGCAGCAACTGACGCGGTGCATGACAGTTCGGGTATCTGCAAAGGAACTCACTTCACTGTTGCTCGACGAGGAACGCCTCCGCAACGAACGAAAGGACCGGAAATCATGGAAGTCGAGGGTGTCCGGAATTGAGGACTCCGCTTCGTACAACGGATACCCCGGACGGCCATCGGAACGACCGCGCCAGCGGCGACATTCGAACCCAGGTCCGAATGCCAGGACGGATGAGGAGGATGTGGAGTACAGATTGGCGATCGAGGCTAGCAAGAACCAGGCGGAGGAAGACAGGAAGAGACAGTCGCAGAATAATGCTCCCGACGAAGACCTGGCGAAGGCGATCCGGTTGAGCAAGGAAGAAGCGGAGCGCGAGCGTGCGCAGAAGGAGCAGGGTCAAATTAACGCGGACTCTCTCTTCGACGACACCCCGGTTCAGCAGCCGGCCCAGCCGTTGCAGTACCAGCAGACGGCGTTCCAGCAGCCGGACTACCAGCAAGGCCAGATGGTGGATTTCTGGGGAAACCCTATGAACCAGCAGAACACCGGCTACTTGAACGGCGTCTACGGACAGCCAACCGGACAGTTTGCGAACAGCCAGCAATTTCCCCAGCCAACCGGATTTGACATGCAGCAGCAGCTTCAGCAGCAGCACATGCAGCAGCAGGGGTATGCACAGCCAATGGTCGCCCAGCCTACCGGCTTCGCCGCGCAGAATCCGTACGCGAACGGTGGGAGCCTCAGCCCGCAGCAGACGGCGTACATGTCCGCGGGTAACAACAACCCTTACGCGAACGGCCTGCAGCCGGCGCAGCCGATGCAGCCCCTCCCTACTGGTTCCAACAATCCCTTCGCCCCTAAGATGAGCTATGGCACGCAGTCACCACCGAGGAACAATGGGCAGCCGACCCTCGCTGCACTGCAGGAGCAGCGGGCACAGACCCCGTCGTTCAATCAGCTCCAGCAACAGTCCCAGCAGACCGCCTTTGGTCAGCAGCCCTCGTTCTCGTCGCCGGCGACGCCCACGCCTACCCAACAGCAGCAGCAGCTAACAAAACCGATTAATCCCCAACACGCCCAGTTGGAGGCATTGTTGGCTGGCGGGAGCGGTCTGGATACGTTCGGAAACACTGGTGACCTTAGGATTCCGGCCCAGCACACTGCACCCGGCATGTTCGTGAATTCGGCCGGAATGAGGCGTGGACCGGTGCCCGGACAGGCTACCGGAAACAACCCATGGATGCAGCAGTCACAGTTCACTGGTGTCCCGCAGACGACCGGATTCGGTGCTAGTCTCCAGCTGCAGCCACAGCAGCAGCAGAGGCTAGTCCCCGCTCACACCGGCCCCGCCGGCACGAACGGATACCAGACCAGCACCGCGAATCCATTTGGACAGCCGCAACAACAACAGCAGCAGAACCAGAACCTGATCGACTTCTAGGTTGGTAAGACAAGATTTTCACGGTTTTGTAGACGTAGCGGGGGCCGGGTGGTTATGGGGAGCCGGGTGATGTTCTGTGATTTCTTGTTTTTTTTTCATTTTTTTTTTCAGCCGTTGACTATGGGAAGGTAACGGTTGACGGTGGGAAAAGGGCTACATTAGGTTCTTTTACAGCGTGTTGGAAACGGCACAAAATTGGGAGTCTTCGGCTGTCTGGCAGGGGGAGGGGGGGTTCTCTCTTTCTTTCCATACGTTTCCAATTTCAAGTCCGGTTTCTTCTTTCCCCCCTCTTCCTACGGCTTTTTATTTTGCCGAATACTTCTTTTTCTACATTTTTTTTTTACACTCTAGAAAAGGTGGTAGTTATCGCGCGCGTGCAGTTGTGAGTTGTTGGTTTTTGTCGTCTTTTGCCACATTATCTCATCACTTTTTTTTTCGTTTCCTTGTCCTTTTCTCTCCCTCGATTTTGTATGCTTGCTCCTAATATTCTTCTCCATTCGAAATGCCATGGCCCGGTGTTCATTTTTTTTTCTTTTTCTTTCTTTCTTTCTCATTTCTCTGTTTTCTTTTTTGTGGGATTCGGGTCAATTCAAATATTTCTTCTACATATGTATGATGGAATGTTTTCCACATTTCAGTCCTCCATATCGAGGCTGTCATCTTTTTTTTTTTTTTGTGCTCGAGTGCTGCCTCGGGCCAAAAAATAAAAATAAAAATAAAAACATTCCCACGGGGGCTTTTTTTTTTTCTTCCCTCTTTCCAACAATTGGACACATTCTGTTCCCCCCCCCCCCAATGTAATTGTACAAGTACAATCACCCCAGTGTTCCCCTCCTCCAAATATAAGAACAAAAACAGAGTACACAGCATCCTGTAGAGTAGATATAAATACGAGCAGAAAGCCATGCACTGACCGATGAATGATGAATGATGAACTCCATCAAAGGATTTCAATCCATCCCGTAAGAGAAGAAAAAAAAGAAGAAAAAAAAGAGAAACAGGAGAAGAAAAAGAACCCCCCAAGGTTACGCATCACAGGACAATAATCACCTCACAGTATTCACGACAAACCTCATAAACGCACCCACAAAGCCAGCCACCGCCCAAAATGCAGCCCCCATGAAGCTGTATTGGTGATATCCAACACTAACTGACTGTCCTCTCCAATGCTTGTGCTCGTCGTCCGCCTCACCTTCGTCTCCGATAACCGGCGGATCACCCACCGTAGGCTCATCCTGCGTGGCGGTCGCAACGAAGAGCGACTCGACCGTTTCGAAGCTACCCCAGTGATCCTGCATTGGTTTTTCGGCAGGGGCAATGTCCGCGTATCCCTCCATCAGCATGCTCTCCAGACGTTCGTAGGATGATTTCGGTGTGGCCTGATGCGGGTGATTCTGCGACAGCGGCACCCAGAGCGACTGCCCCCCTACACCAAGGCAGCAGTAGTAGCAACAGAGGGATATCGCTGCGAGTGAAAGCAAAAAGTAGAATCTGTAGAGCAACCAGGTTGCTTCTTCCTTTGGAGTGAGGCCGTCGGAGAAAGATTTGTTGCACCGGGCTTGGTCCTTTGGTTCTTCGACGGGCTCCGAGAACGGGTTGGGGCCGAAATCTGTCGAGAAGTGCCCTAAGCTCGACCGCACGCTGTAGGCACCATCAAGAAAAGGAGATAGTTCGGGGAATGTCAAGTGCAAGCCCGAAGCTGGGCCATCAAGCGAGGACGCATCGTCGTACACCGAGTTCCCAAAGTCGAGTCCTTCGGCCATAGAGCCAGTGTCCGCGACGATGCTCCCGGCCTGAGACTTTGGTGGCCACTGGGGTGATCCCGCCGGAATCTGAAGGTACATCCGACTGCTGAAAGTTTGCAGTCCCGACAGGGTAGCCTTCCCGTTGGTGAAGGCCACAGTCCAGGGCCCGGATTCTTGCGCGGGTGCGTCCAGAAAGTGTGACCTCGAGGTTATTTGGGCCGCACCCTTCGGATACTTGCAGACCGCTCGACCCACCAACTTTTCGTGGATACGCGGCAGTTGGAATTCCAGCATCTTACCCCCGCCAACCGTGTTGATGGTACGCGGTTGCATGGATGTCCAGTAGACGCTGAGTTTCAACGGGCCGGTCTCGTAAGCGCGCCCGTCATTGAGGATAACCAGATCGTCCTCGTCCATGAATGCCATCTTAGACGGGGCACCATTGATGGTGATGAATTCAACCTGGAATAGTCCCCTTTGCACCCTTGACAGTTCCGCTCCATTCTTCACCGGGACCTCGATTTCGAATGACATGCGCATGTGAAGGGGGGCAGGATTGAGTGCGCTCCAGAGCGCTGGTGAGTGTTCCTCTATCTGATACGTCAATTTGTCAATGAAACCGAGGTTTCTGAACTTGTCGAGCACGCCCGTGGCGGTCGAAAAAATAGGCGCCAGCGAGTTGACCCAGACCCTGGGATATTCGATTGGCGAGCTGTCAAACACTCTAGTTATCTTCCTCGAACCCAGCAGATCCTTCTCTTCGCCCAAATCGCGCCAGAATGACAGATCCGGGGTGAACGCCAGTTGCAGCGGCAGAAGCGGCTCGTGTATCACCACTATCTGCTCCAATATATCGCGGTGACTCCCGGTTTCAACGAGAGGGATGTGAAAATAGCAGGGAAAATATTTGTGGACCTTGCGGAAGCTGATTGTCATCGGATCTCGGGCGTCCCGGACGAGCCTCGAAACCTGCAAAAGCTGGGCGCTCTGCAATTCCTCGCCGTCCTTCATCACAGGACCTTCCAAAGAGGATTTCTCGCGGCGACCAGAGGCCGAGGTTACCATGATTTCCTTGGGATCGTCGACACCGTTCACGAGTATCAAGTTGATCATGTTCCGCGCCACGTTGTCCACAACATCGACGTCAATCAAGTAAACCTTTATCTCAAACTCCGCCACGACGTGACCGTCTGGATTCCAGGAGAACAAAGCGTTCGTCTTGCTGCGAATCTTGTGCCCGTAAATCTCAACGTGGGAGGGAACTCGCTGTGCCCGCATGATGATGCTGCGCTGCGTAGGTGTTGCGTCCTGGAGGTGCAGTTGTCCGCGAAGCCTGTTTGGCTCGTCGGGGACGAGGGGTTCGAACATGGCCGTCTGGTCGTGATCGCCCGCATCGAAGATCCACTCATCGTCGTCGCTGTTGATCCTGAAGTCGAAAAAGGCTGGGTTCCGACAGTAAGGGAGGCCGGAGAAGATGAAGGTATGGTAGTTCTTGTTGTGCCCGAGCAGAATGGGCCTAACTTTGAGCAGTATCTCGATAACCACTGAATCCGAGCGGATGTGGTGAGGGAAGCAGACGAAGAGAGCATTTTCCTTCACAGTAATCGTAATCTCGTCATCTTCGGTGTTCTTGTCCTCCGCATCATGGTGCCGGTCTTCAGAAAACATCACTTGTTTGGCTCCTCGGAACTTCTCCCTGAGCCTTCCCGTGAATTCTCCGGGGCCGTCGTGTCCGTGGGGTAGCAGCTCTTCCATGTCATCCCCGTCCACCGAGTGATCGGTGCCTCCGAACTGTAGCTGTTCAGCCAAAGGGCATGCCAAAGGTGACACGCTCCTGATACTGTGGTACGAGCCGGAAGAGAATATCCTTCCTCTACTATCTATCCTCGGTGTGAAAGGCATGTTCGACGTTCTGTCTCTCGTGGCTACGGGAGTCTTAATGCTCGTGATCCTATTGGCGCACTCCTGAATCCCGTCCCACTCGTGGGCACCAAGAGGAACTCGCTGCATAACACCATCGTAGGTCCTAGCAAAACTAACGCGTCTCTTACCGGCCAGCGCAAAGGGCGTATTTCCCGGTTCCGTCGAGGCGGCAAGATCCCTCGGTAGCCAGGGGCCCTGCTCAGGAAATGGACTGGAGGCCGCCGACGATCCTTCCTCCGGCTTTTGGTCGGCACTGGAGATCTCGCTTCGTCTGCCAGCATCTCCACCCTCCCCAGGTCCGACACCCGCAACGGAAGATAGATCCATTTCGTCGAACGCAAGCAGCGGCATGAGACGGCGGTCGCCCTCGTCCCCGGAGCTGGCGGTGCTGCTCAAGTAGGATATGGCGTCGAGGAGGTTATGTGGAAGATCCTCCGAGTCGCCGTCATCGTACGGTGCAGTCGAGGAACTACCCGAAAGTAGCGATCCCCTACCGGTGGAAGAATTCGACGAATCCCCACTGGCACCATCATCACCATCGTTACCACCGCCGTTGGTCATATCGTCGCTCGAAGTCCTTCCAGCGCCGTCCACGAGCCCGCCCTTCCTGCTCCGCAACGGCCCCAAATGCGGTTTCCGGAACTTCTGGCCAGACACCGTGGCGATGTTGAGGGCCTCAACTCCCGGAGATCCCCAGGGGCTCGTGCCGTCAGGCAGCAGTGGGACAACACGCACGAGTGTCGACTGGAGGACCAATGGCTGGAGGTGCAGGAAGGATATCTTTGTGGAGGGCTGCGGCGTAACCTAGGTTTCCCTCCCCACTCCAGTAAGGTGTGAGCCGGAAAGCCACATGGCACGGCAGTCAAGCGCAGGCAACAAGTACAAGGGGGGGGGAGGCGGAGAGGGAGGATCATATGGCTTGCCTTTGCATATATCATCACATCAGCTGTGTTGGTGCCGTCTTTGGCATCCCATCGGCCAATCAGGGAGAGGTCCACGACGGGCTCGTCGGATCCACTGGGGCCTGGACGAGAGTCCATGGCTTGCTGCTTGTATTCTGCCATGGCGGGGGGGAGGGGATGAAGTGTGTATCGTATGGTAACAGTATGTTCCAACAAAAGGGTAGGGGGGAGGAGGATATCGAATGAGAACAAGCGGACGAGGGGGACGGGTATTGGCAGAGACGATGATAGATAGAGGCAATGCGTTGTAGTTGAGTGCTGTGCTGTGCGGTATGTATGGCAACAGGTACACAGAGTGAGTGAGGTTTGTTCGGAAGGCATAAGGTAACCTTATAACCGCATATGCTCGTGCTGCATTGTGCGAGCAGATATGTACGTACGTACATGCATACATGCACACAAAAGTGCCTACTTCTTACCTATATACGAACGCGATATACGACGATGACATTCATGCAACTCCTTTCTCCGTTCTGTTCCGACTGTTCACCTATCCGAACTCGCATGCATGTAGTACCGCGCTTTCACCAGAATGGATAGAGTAAGTATTCATACATTCACCCATGAATGTAGGTGTGTGCTCGAGAGCAGGAGAAACCCAATAGTTCCTGTGGCCGAACTGTATATTCTCATGCCAAATGCCCCTCATTCATCTTTTCCTTTCCGAACTCATGCAATTCCATAACAAATACCATACCATACCGTCATGACCTGCGCCGTATCCCGGGAAACAAATGATGGGAAAGGAAAAAGGAAACGGGAATAAAGGAGATAAAACCAACATAAGAGAGCCGTCCTGTTGATAGCGGCATTCTCTCTATCTACAACAGAAAGAAACAAAAATAAAAAATTACAACCCCTAGCCACCCCGCTGTCCCGAAATCCAACGTATGCCACAAGAAATCGAAACTGTTCCGGTGCCCAAAAGCCAAATTAAACAATAAACACACGAAATGATCCTTTTGCCGCCCCATGATTCGTAACTGTCTAGGATGAAATCCATGGTAATTTGTACACTATGCGGATGACTGCTGTTTTTGTTGCGAGGGAGTTGCCCCCGAATAATTGGGCAACATAGGGGGCATCGTATTTCGCTGTCCCCCCCCCGGTAAAGGGATCTGCGAGCCAGAGTTCACCGGAGGAAGGTGCCGCATCGGAGGCAGGAAGACTGGATTTGTATTGTGCTGTTGCAACGGCGGTGGTGGTAATCGTTGTTCCGGCAAATGTAGCATCGGCGGCATGGGTGACACAGCCGTTGACGGGGGGAGTGGTCCGCCGACACCAAGTGGAAATGGAGCATGTAGCGGCCGCGGAGGCGGCGCGTGCGAGGCTGGCGGGTTTCGTGGCGAAGGTGGATTGGTCCGTGGTGGGGCTGTCGGAGGAGGCCCACTTCCGGGAAACCTGAACTGGGTCAGTGGCTGTGGTGCTGCCGTCGGAGGAAGCGGAGAGCGCTGAGGATATGGCGGGGGCCGAGGCGATTGGTACGGCGAAGGAGAGTGCGATTGAGCCGTTGGGTTCACCCTTTGTCCGTAAGCACCGGAATCGGGGAGCGAGCGTACGGGTGAGGGTGGTGGTGCCCCGTACTGGGTCGATGGTGGTAAAGGCGGCGGGGGAGGCTGCTGACCGTAGCCACCACTATAGGGGGTATACTGGTTTTGGGGTGTTGGGTGGTACATATATGGTTGCGGCGGTGGCGGAGGCGGTGGTGGCGGCTGCTGCTGCTGCTGCTGCTGCTGTGGCTGCTGGTGATGATGGTGTGGAGACGGTTGCTGCGGATGGGATTGCGGAGGTTGCTGTTGGTGTTGTGGGTCATACCCTCCCCGGACCATGTATTGATGTTCTTGTGCCCGCGCATCGAGTGAATGTCGTAGACCGCCAAGATTGTCGGTGCGCTGTCTTTTCCCATTGTCCGAATATGGCGATGGGTAGTCATGACCCGCGGAATTCAGGTACCCGGACACAGGCGGATGCTGATAGCTTCCCATTGTTCGTGGATCGGTGCCTAGTGGGTTGTACGGCCGAGCGGAGTACTCCTCTGGTCGTGGTTGAGGACGCTTTCTACTGCGAATAAGTCATCAACGATTGAAAACCAACAAGTAGGAGGGAACCCCACAGTAACGTCCTTGGCTCTTTTCGGATCCTCAGTCTCACTCCTTGGTCGCCAAAAGACCGGGAAAGAAAGGTGGACTCCGACATTCCCGGAAAATTTTTGGCAGCGTAGACTGACGGTAGGATTAGACATTCCGACGCATGCCGCACCAAGGGGTTCGGCGTGGCTTACCGGTAAATGGGTCGGAGGTAGTCGATTTGATGTGGACCACTTGGCTCCTATTACCGGCGTGAGCAATGGCGGGGAACCTCTCGGGCGACCAGAAGGTACCCACTTCATCATCTCGAAGAGACTAAACTTCAACCGGAACTCCCCCTCGATTTTGACCGACAGGTCCCCGAAGACGAAGAATCCACCATCTTTCTGTCATCAGCAAGCAGCCCGCGCTCGGGGAACCAACAAGGGGCAAACCGCTATTATCAATATCTTTCAATCTGTGCAAAGACGACACCAGAGTACCGGCCAGGGCTTGATGTGGCGGAATCAGTGTGGGTTCGTCGTTGACCGCACTGTACAGATTGCAGCACATGAAATAATAAGGACTCTGGAGGTAGTTTCTGTCCGGAAATGTCAGAACACCTTGCTGGATCGAACGGTGGGGACGAACTTACTGAGCTGGGTCCATTTCATCTCGGATTTTGAGCTGAACGATCGGAGGTGGATCCACCGGTTTTCTGTCTACCATAACCCATCAGCATTATTATTATTATTTTAATTATTTTTTTCCGAACCCGGCACCGACGACCAACTAGGCGAGTCGTCTCTACCTTTCTCTTTAACACCGGCTACCCGAGCTCTTTCAGGGCCTTGACGTATAATCAAGTCATAATCCTCGCTGCACCTCCGAGTCAGTTTATTCGCGACGGATCCCGTGCGGAGGTGAGGGGAAGGTTCTACCTGCACAGCCTTCCGACTCTTGAAGAGGCGTCGACGAAGGTGTGAGAGCTCATCAAACTGTTCAGGTAGCCAATCGGGTCGTGGACGAGGAGATGGAGATGATTTGGCCGCAGTCGAGTGGTTGCCTTCCGATGGCCAGATCTCACCGGATATAGCTCGTTACGGTGCCGTCCTTATGCCTTGCTCTCCGAGAGAGAGAGAGGGAGGGAGAGGAAGAGGGAGAGGGGGGAGAGGGGGAGGGGGAGGGAGAGGGAGGGGGAAAGAGCAGTTAAGGTCCGAAGACGTATCACAAGTCTCCCCCCAAGACAATAACAAGCAACAAGGACCAAGGATCCTAGAGTTTCTCGATGGGCTCCTCCAAGTGGCGAAGCGGGGGGGGGGGCACGCGGTGGTAGTGGTTGCCGCGCGACTGTTGCAGAAATGGCCCTTCGCAAGACAGCAAGACAAACAGCTCCTCCGTCTTATCCGCCGACGGTCCTTCCAGTCGTCAATCGTCGGAACGATGGGGAATACAAGGTCCTCTCGCTTCAATTTCCCATGTGCACGCACGAGGTTGCGACTCAATTGTGTGCGTGTGGGTGGGGGTATTTTTTTTTCTTACTGCCGGGACGTTTCCCTACTCTCTCTACCAGCGCCGGTTTCTTCTGTTGGACTTCTCCTCCGTTGCAGTCCCAACGCAGCCCGGACCCGTCCTACGGTGCTGGAGGGCTTTCTTTTTCCTTCAGGCGACGGGCTGCCGTTACGCGTGCACAGATTGGCCAGGTGGCTCGTTCTCTCCTTCTTTTCCCCGAAGAAAATTTGCGCTTCGAAAGCCCGGGGGGGGGGGGGGTAAGTAGACCTTTTGGATGTGGGTATTTTGGGATGGTACCGGAGTGGCCCCAAATTTACTTAGGTTGTCGGGATGGAATGGATTGGGCGTGCCAAGCGCGTCCGAGTAAGGTTGGGGTAACGTCAGGAACAGCGGCGGAAGCAAGAAAGTTGTTCGACGGGAGGAATGGCACGAGGGATGGGTTTGGGATGCGAGGATGAGTTGTATGTTTCTAGGAAGGTTTTTGGGGGGGGGAGGACAATCGGGGCTCGAAGGTGGTGGAAGTTGGGAGCGGGATATGGGACCGTGGGTAGCTTAAGGGAACGACGGGGGGCGCGGAAGGACAGACACGGGTTGGGAGGAGCTGTAGAGAAAGCCGGCAAGGACGGGGGGGGTGGGGTGTGTGGTGGTCGTGATGCAGGTGGTGAAAGCGGCAGAGATCTGACGGGGAGAAGGGGAGAAGGGGAGAAAGGACTTGGCCGAGGAGGGGACGGTGGGTGTGTATGTATGTTGGGTGTCGAGGGGGTGACCGGTATCTATCTATGCAGGAAGCAGCGGAGAACGGCTAGTCGAGTGGCCTACTTTCGTTCGTTCGTTCGTTCGTTCGTTCGTTCGTTCTTTCTTTTCTTTCTCCAAGGCCTACTGGACAGGAGCAGGCAGGTGGAAGTGCAGCCGGCCGGGGTTGGAATCTTATTGTTTCGCGGACGGCGTTCACCTGGCTCGGATCCTGGCCCCAGCGACCAGCGCTGTGAGTGGTGTGCAAGTCGAGCGAAGCAGAGTGTATATGTAGATATCGGCAGCATGTAGGCATGGGGAATATAGTAGAGCAGCCAGAGCAGAGCAGATAGAGTGCCCGGCGCGTGTCGGGTGCAATTGGGGAGTGGAATGGCAGTGGACGATGGGCTCCGTCGACGGCCAAGCGGTGTCTTCCGTCTGGCTGGCTGGCTGGTGGCGGGCGGGTGGGCGGGCAGAGGCAAGACATGGCCACGGGCTCGACGGCGACGGAGAAGCCAGGGTGCAACGGGCCATGGCCCGAAAAGGAATTAACGGCAAGGGGAATAAATAAATGAATAAATAAATAAATAAATAAGTTGTGTAGATATCTGCTCTTCTCTTCCCGTCCATCTGTGGGAATGCAATGGATCCTCCGCCCCACCTCCTCCACCTCCTCCACCTCCTCATCCAAGGTTAAAAAAAAAATGCAGGTCTTTGGCTTGCAGTTATTGTGGGGGGCCTCCGATTATTGGACTGGGCCTCCACCCTTCCTTTTTCCATACTTCTATTTTTCTGCGTGGTTTTTTTCTTCTTCTTCTTTGGTTTTTCTGTATTTGGGCTTCCTTCTCGGCAGGCAGATGTGACGGGGAGCGGTTAATCGATTAATAGCTTGGTCTCGTGTGGGCATGATGCGCGGGGCATCTAAGTTCGTACGTGCGTGTGTGTCCACGGACACCATTGGCGGGCGGGGTGGAGAAGGCAGGCAGGCAGGCGAGGCAGGCGGAGAGGCAGTTTTTCTCCGAGTTTGACTTGAGGCAGAGTTCACGCATGCGCAGCTCCGCAAGTCGGATTCGACTCACTCACGGCTTTGTCCCCAGCTTTTCGACAGGCCACTCAGGAGAGTTTGTGTATGGTGGGGGGTGGAACCAGGGAACCACTGGGCATGGATCGATTGCGTCTGCTGCAGAGCGCTGCTTGCTGCTGCTGCTGCTGCTGCTGCTGTTGCCGCTGCTGCTGCTGCCGCTGCTGGCTTCCAAGCACCGGTGGCGCATCCACACGTTCACGGACGGCTCCATTCGGAAAAGCAGGAATTCGGATTGCTCGTCAGGACTGCAAATGCAGGCTGCATTCGGCCAGCAGGAGACTTATGTTCCGAACCCATTCTCTGTTTTATTTTGTTTTATTTTGTTTATTTTGTTTATTTTTTTTTCTCGCTCGGGGTGGCATGTTGCACATCGCGCAAGTGTATAGATATATTGGATACGACGATACACACTATATACGTCCGGGAGGGGGCTGTTCTGGCAGCACGGAGACCGGGGAAGAAGGGCCGCACGCACGGTGCAGATTCCAGAAGGAGGTGGGTGGGGAGCAAGCAGATAGCGGGGCGGGGGGGGGGGGTGATCCCCTCCGTTTCTCCACTCCCGAGTGCCGTGCCGCCTTCGCCTGGGCTCGCAATTGGTGGAGACGAAGGAAGAGGGAGTCGCCGCCACTCGACACGCAGCTTCCGTCTTGCATCCCACCAGGGGCGGGGGGTCGGATCTGGCATGGGGCCGGGGGGGCAGCCTGTTGGGGCCCGGGTGGACGGAGGGGGTTCGAGAGATGCGAGGCGTCTGGCCACGGCTGGGGGAGCTGTGAGGAAACGAAGGATGGGGGCCGGCGCGAGAGCTGCGGTAGCGAACAGCCATGCGGAGCCGGTTGGCGGTCTCAAACAGCCGGAGTGAGACGTCTGCCATCGGAGTGAGACGTCTGCCGCCGCGTGGGCCGGCGCGCCTCCCCCGCTCTCGCCCAGGCACAAGTGCCGACGTCGGCTGTGCTTCTCCGCAGTAACTCTGTGCATACCAGCCGCTTCGACGGGCGGCGCAACCAAGTCGAGCCGAATCGATGCGGCCGTGCATGGAGGGCGGGACGCGGAGAGCGACGCGCGCTCTCGGCACTCCACGCCAGAGTCCTCTTCCACGCACCCGCTCACTCGCCCGCCCGTTCGTTCGACATGTCGCGACACTCGCCCATTCGGCTGCCCATGCATTCGAATTCACTCACCTCTATCTCCGCTCGTCCGCTCGCCCACTCGCTCCACTCACCCACTCCACTCACCCACTCCACTCATCCAAATTCACTCACCCGTAAGTTGCCCCCGCCCGTCCCTTGATGACCAACGCCAATGCAACAGGCACAGCCAGACTCCCAGGAGGCCGGACAACGTCGTCGACGTCCATCCGTCGGACGGCGAAACGCGCGCGCAACTGCCGCAACGGAGCAGCCGGCACTGGAAACGAGCGAAGGAAGAGGCCGACGAAGAGGAGGAGGAGGCGGAGACGGAGGAGACGGAGACGGAGACGGCGGCGGCGTTATCCCCCGCCGCCAGTCCGGTGCGTGACCACGACGTCGTTATATGGTTGGCTCGCCTCCCCCACCCATGTGGTGTCGGTGCCACCTCCTCCGGGCGATCGTGTGGTACATACGGCTCCTGTGCTCGTGGGCCGTGTATTGGCGCGTATATCTCTGCACTCGCTCCGCACGAACGCAGTGGCTGCTGCACCACGAGGAGCCGGGAGAACAGCGTCGCAGGCTGCTGTCCGCTGCTAGCTATGGACACGACCGCTGCTGCCGTGTATGTACATCGGAGCAATGCTGATGGCGACACAGCAATGCTGCCATAGCGACCTGCCGATAACGCCCCCCCCCCTCCCAGCATTCCACTCCGCTCGCCCCGGACCCGTCCGCTCCGCTGCTGCCCGCCCCACTCCGGCTGGCCAGTGCTGCCGCGCCGAACGGGCGAATGGCAGAAATGCATGTAGGGACGGCGGGCGCTGCGAGAGGCATATGCGGGAAGAGGGCAAAACGCTCGTACTCTACCAGGTACTCGCAGCGGCTAACGCTCCGGCGGTACGCTAGTTGGAAACATAACGCAGATGCAGCAAGCACGGCCGCCCATCGAATCCCAGATTGCATCTGGATGAACCGGCTTCCTCCCCCCCCCACCCCTCCTCGCGCTGGCCCATGCATCTCCGCTTTCTTTTTCTCCACCACACCTCTGCAGCCTGGGCCGTGGACCTTCGTCCACCCCCCCCCGCTAGATAGCACACAGCGCCCAACTCCCTTGCTCCCCCCCGGCCTCGCGCCCCCTCCCGAAGAAATCCAAAAATGAGACCCTCGACCTGCCGGCTTGTCGTCTGCGCTCCATAGCGTGCCCCCCCCCAATTTATGCTCGTGGTCATGCTCCCTTTGCAGGCAAACCTGAAGATCGTCCACGGATCGAGCGTCCCTTCCTTCCTTCTCGTCCGAGCCGGCCTCCTCCCACTATCGACAACCCACGTTTTTCTTGCCTGTGTGGCGTGGCGTCGAACAAAGAACCGTTGCGGAGCCGTGTGGTGTGGTGCGGGCGGTGCGACCTCCTTTTTCTTGTTCGTTTTTGCTTTTTGTCACGCATAACATGTCGAGCTGCTAGGCAAACCCTAAGGAGTGATCCGGGCTTTTACGCTAATTCTGCGTCGCAGCGCCCTTGGCATTCGCTCTCCGCCCGTTCTCTCATTGGCCCGAGAGTTCGAGAGTCAGCCATGGCTAGCCCGTGAAGAGTGCGGGAGCATGACATCTGGTCGTCTGGTCACATTTCGTGCGCGGAAGTGGCCACGGGCCGAGGAAATCAATCGCATGCACGAGTACCCATCCACTCGACTCCACATGACGACCCCCCCTCCAAAGTCCAGTCATCAGCATATCTATGCATGCATGTATGTATGTACATGGCGTCGGCGGACGGCACTGCTGGCTTACATGTCTGGTCCGGTGCGGGCTGTCTGGTCCGCCCGTCGACAACCAGGAAAAAAATGCAGTGCGCCGAGGGATCAGGTACGTATCTGGTCGGGTCGAATGCTGACCAAGAACCAAAAGCACGATCGCTGCGTGGGGAGTCTCGACCTCGCACACGTTTAAACGGGTGTTCATGACAAAGCGCGCAACCACACG
>Ga0307508_10001506_pt1 | contig 26023 bp, 36 predicted proteins | sample 9_EM_MG_FD_203089 | JGI IMG/M metagenome (GOLD analysis project Ga0307508, IMG submission 203089) | Populus trichocarpa ectomycorrhiza microbial communities from riparian zone in the Pacific Northwest, United States - 9_EM | ecosystem: Host-associated > Plants > Roots > Unclassified | place... | reverse complement strand
CCCCCCCCCACAGCTACAGCAACGCACTTCTCTCTCTTACCTTGAGTGCCAACATTCCTCGACCAAGGTAATACCCCCAACCCACAATTGTCGGTTGAGGCAATATCCCAACGTCATCACTGTCGCTGACCGTCGAGCCTGTTTAGAGCCACTGCCAAGATGTCTAGATTTACCCCTAAAATCAAGTGGGCTGGCCAGCTCAACAGCGATCTTGCTGTGAAGCTGGTCCAGGACTTTGAAGCGTGGACCGCCGCCCCGAAGATGGGCGACGAGCTTGCTCTCTGCAAGGGGTGGGCAACTGAGCTCGGGTTCGGCACCGTCGACCCGGAAGGGAAGAGGACCCGTCGCCACGTGAAGGTGATCTTGGGTGACTTCCGCACTGGTTATGAGATGTTGAGGGACAGCGCTGAATTGGGCTCGGACCCTCTTCGCGTCACGGCCGCCAACATCGAATACGTCAGAAAGTCCTGTGAGGTCTTCGATATCCTGGAGCCAGTCTTTGTCAAGCATCTCTTCGGAGAAGATGCCTTGCAGCTGAGCTCCAAGAGGAGCGATGATCCTCCTTCTGACGCCGAGTCCGAGTCCGAGCCTGATTCCGAGGGCGACGACAACGACGAGGACGGTGATTTCGTGGGCGTGGACGACGGTGCCGACTCTGTGGTAGTCCAGGCCGACGAGAGAAAAGGTGATGATGCAGTCCTCGAACGGTATGATGATAAGTGGTCATTACTGACTGTTGGTAGCTCCGTCACATAGCACTCAGCTGTACGAGACGCAGGGTCGGAACGTTGACCCGGACGTCGGCAGCTCCTCTCGCAAGAGAGTGCGTAGTGCTGACTTCGATGACCCGTCGGACGATTCCCTCGGAGACGACGAATTGGAGCTGCTGGATACGAGAGCGCCCAAACGTCGCAGGGGTAACTGCACGGCGGGTCTTGTCACCCTTCATGAGATCATCTTCGAGACCGGAGACCTCAAGAAGGGCAAGAAATCCATGGCCTGGGAGGTCAAGCGTGACCTCATTGCGGTTGAGTACGCCAAGATCGAGCTGGGACACCGCACCTTGGAATTGAAGTACAAGGCGAGCAAGCTCAGGCATGCAGCTGATGCGTCCAGGATCCTTGGACTGGAGAAGCGTGTTGCTGCGCTTGAAGCGATGGTGCTCAATCGAGGACAGCCAGCGGTGCCTAGCACCGAGGCTGCCTCTGGGACTCCGCGACTCGTACCCGCAAGGGCGAGATGGCTGTTGGCGGAAAGACCACCAACTCGGGACTGAGTAGGTCCGGAGGAAGTGACCGCCTGGATCCGGATAGGGCCAGGCAGGTCATGATCTCCGTTCCCAAAGGGACTGGGGAGGCGAAGGACGGGGCCTGAGAGGAGTGGACCACCGACGCGGGACTGAGTAGGTCCGGAGGAAGTGACCGCCTGGATCCGGATAGGGCCAGGCAGGTCATGAGCTCCGTTCCCAAAGGGACTGGGGAGGCGAAAGAGGGGTCTGAGAGGAGTGGATCACCGACGCGGGACTGAGTAGGTCCGGAGTGTTGAAAGAATATCGATTCGGTGGTGAAGTTCAATGCCAGCGTATATTGAACGAGTATATAGAACTGAAAAAGAAGTACAAGAAGAACAGTAGATTTCCCACTCTTACGCTTCCCCACTCTTGCGTAATCGTGTCCTCAACAAAACTGTAAGACACAAGCGCCAAATCTAAAGGCTGTCACGGCTCCTCAACACAGAACGCCGCGAGAAGCATTTCCAATACGGAGGAGGGGTGACCACCTGGATCCGGATAGGGCCAGGCAGGTCATGAGCTCCGTTCCCAAGGGACTGGGGAGGCCGACCGCTCGGCTCCAGATAGGACCGAGGAGGTAGGTCAGTCGGGGTCCACAGCGGCCGGGCAGACGGGAGGATTGGGACCCAGCATTGGCTCGGTGCAGAAGCGAGTCCCAAAGGCGTCCAAGCCGCGGAGAAGGCAGAGAAAGAACTGGTAAGAAAAGTCACCTGATGGCAATCTGGGACGTCACTTTTGTAATCTTTGCAGTCAATCTACATATCAATTGTTCCTTGCAACCTGCTTTCGATAGAATGTAATTTCCACAGTTCAAATGCTGTAGTGTGCGATGGCAGCCAGAATTCCTTCTTCGTATAATCAAGTTTCCATTGTCAATTCATGGCCGAAGATCATTCGCGAATGGTTTGGTGGTGACGGTAAGTGGAATTACTCTCATATGCGATTAACAGGTAAGGAAAAATAACTGACTAGAAGAGAGTTGAAGGGGTCGTTCTCCAAGAAGGCAACCTGGCGCCAACTAAGGTTTAGCAGATGCCGCAAAATTGGTGGACTGGCTAGAGTTTGGTCGACACTTAATCTGGTATAGCGCGACGCATCAGGGGGTTTAAAAAGCGTATGATCTTTGTCGGTCTTCTTCCCCATATTGCCCCTCCATATCCACTCGCGCCCCTTTCCTTCACGCAGGTGACCCCACACAGCAGCCCCCCCTACACGCCACCCCCCCCCAGACACCCCCAGACACGCCATTCCCTTGTCACGCCCCGTGTTATTCTTCTGCCACGCTCTTTGGCGCTGCTGTGCCACTCGCTTACTGACCTAGTGGAAGAATGCCGAACGCAATGCAAGAAAACGGGAGCCGAGGAAGCCGACGCACTCAGGTGCGGTGCGACCAACTACTGCTCCCGCGTGTTCCAGAAGCCAGATTGGAAGCAACAAAAGAGGTTTTGTTGGGACGAGCCACTCCCTCGCGATGTCTACAGGGATTCGCCCCCACGCAGAAGCCGGTGGCAATCGCGGCTAATCAAAGGGGGAAGCTGCCGTTGAAGTATCTATGGCAGGCAATTACAAGTTGGCCCCACTGCTTCCCGATACGCCTCCCGATACGCAACAGGAAGGCGATATTGCACCGAACCCTCTCCCAGCTGCGACTTACGAAGACGTCCACCGTTTCACTCCTCGCGAGATCCTAGAGTGGTTAGAGTGCATTGGCATCCTGCTACAGTTTCGCGAAATATCAGGAGGAGAGCATGTTGGATGGTGAGGTACTGTTGACGCTCGGGATGGAATCCTACGGGGCTCTAGAAAAGTTTACCGCTTAGGCCTGCAAACAACTCCTGGATATCGTTTGTCAACTGATCAGTGCCCACGGCCGTGCTCCTACTTGTCATTGATATGAATCTATGCTGACTGCTGACTAGTGAGTGCGCAGCCGGGCCCCGGCAGAACTTGAGATTGCGCCCGCCGAGCACGAAACGGTAAACCGAGACCCACCCTGTACCCGGCTTATCTGATGCTCACAATTGTTAAAGGAGACTACTGCAGCACACAAATGGCAGAAAATCCTTCGTATTTTGAGGGGCTCATCCAATCTGTCTTCTGGAACACGCGGGAGAAGTAGTTGGTCGTCCAGCACCTGGCACAGCGTATGAGGGCGTCGGCTCCCTCGCCTCCCGTTTCTTGCAATGGGCGGACGCGTTCCGAATTCTTTCACAAGGTCAGTCAGCGAGTGACACAGCAGCGCCAGATAGTGTGGCAGAAGAATAACACGGGGCGTGGGAAGGGAATGGCGTGTAGGGGGGCGTGCTGTGTCCCCTGAGTGGAGGGGAGGGGCGGGAGTGGATATGGAGGGGTGCAATGGGAGGGAAGAGAACGACAAAGATCATACGCTTTTTAAACCCCCTGATGCGTCGCGCTATACCAGTTTAAGTGTCGACTAAACCTTAGCCGCTCTGCCGGTTTTGCTATCAATGCAGCATCCGGTAAATTCTAGGCAGCAATACATCCCCTCAACTCGGGAAATCTCGGAGAAGAAGTGGGTGGAGGCTAGGCGATGGGCAGGAGGCCGCACCTCCAAGACGAAGTACCGCATGCCAGAGAGACAAAAGCCCGATGGCGCCGTGGCCGGCAGCACCAAGAGACTTGCCTCGAGGTACTACCAGCTGAAGACAGGACACGCCCGCACTGGACAGTACCTGCAGTGGGCCAAAGTTCGGTCCGATGCCCAGTGCTAGTGGTGCAAGTGCCCCTCACAAACGAGAGACCACCTGTTCAAGGTGTGTCCGGAATGGAAAATGCAAGAAGGTTCTGTGGGCGGAGGTGCTGAAGGAGACCAAGAGGTGGAAAAGCAGGTGGACGGTCCGCGACCTGCTGGCCGATAGGAGATGCGAGCGGGCAGTGCTGGACTTCCTCTCCTCCACGGACGTGGGAAGGCTGGTGCCGCCGCTGGAAGAAAAAGGCGACGCCGGAAGTGAGGTGTCTGAGTGGGAGCTCCGGGAGCATCAGGAGCGGCAAGAGGAGCGGGAGGAAAAGGCGGAAGCACTGGGTGCCGAGGACGAGATGGGCGCCGGAGAGGGGACTCCCACTGTTCCTCCCCACACCCTATTTCATGGCATCGGCAGGCGAGGACTAGGGGGACGGGTCGCACATTTCCTTCGTTCTTTCCTTTGTTGATTTCTTAGGGCGCGTCTTCTCTTTCTTGGGACAGGCCTGGGCGGAGGGCAAAAGGGGAGCTTGCAACGAGCCGCCACTGCGCGGCCTGCGGACAGGAAAAACTGGGCAAAATGTACGCCGCCATGATCTATATAGGTCGAATGCGAGTATGATTAAACAAAAAAAACATCCCCTCAACTACGGTAGCAATATCACACTCGAGTTTCTGGATTCAACGGATGTCGGAAGGAAGGCAAGAGCAGAAGAGTGGGAGCGAGCAAGCAATGGCACTGTGGAAGCATAGGAGGAGGTAGCGGAAAGAAGAGGAGTTGAGGGTGGCGGAGTGCAATGATAATGGTGGTGTGTAAGATAGCCACTGAGTAGGCGAAGAGAGGCAAACGGAGAGCCGCATAGCTAGACTCGCGGACGGATATGGGTTGTTGTTGGTGGTGGTGTTGGCCGTAGTCTAGAGAAGCTTATAGATGCAAAATATTATTGATATGTGTCCCACCCTACCCCCGAGAATCGCAAGTCAACTACCCGCCCAACCAACCAACCATCCACTCGTCCGAGATGTGCAAGTCAACCGCCCCCAGCCGGTGGGGTCGCCATCCATGGTATCAACTACATACCCACGACACCGGTCAGCGATACCGGCTAAGATCTCTACGCAATACCCGAGCTCCCTGATTACCTTAAAACCTCCCAGATGGTTCTGCCTTCTAGAAGATTCCTCCCTTCCCCGAACTAGAGGAGAATGTTTTGGGTGAAATCAGCCTGCTGGCTGATATTACACCGGTGATGGAACCTTCGTTTTGGGATTTGGCGGCCGGTTCAAGCCGCAATAGGACGAACTTTCCGTGGCATCCGGTTAGTGAGGGAGGGGCGACGCCCTGATGATGGAAGAATAAAATGGTGACGTAAAAGATGTAACACTTTTGTAATTTTTTGCTGACGTGTAAAAGCTGGCTAACAGTGACGGTTCCCAATAATCGCACTGCAATATACCTATTTCGGAGTCTGCTCAAAAAAAAACTGCAAACAGACATCTCCTTCCCCCGCACCACGTTAGCCAGTAGGAGGATCTGCTTGCCAATACCCTCCTGTGTGTGTACAATTTTCTGGTTGTAGTCAAAAACCCGGAAACCCCAAGAAATGCAAGGTAGGGGGACCATAAGATATCACTCGTATACTCGGCCCGCGGGCAGTCATGATCAAAAAACGAGACGGCGCCATAAATGCATAAGGGCGGTGTTCATGCGGAATGCCAATGCATAAGAGGGTGGCGTTCATGCGGAGAGGCGCAGTTCATGCGGATGCGGTCTCGATCCTGCGGGGGTACCCGACGTGAGGGTGGAAGTGAAACTAGGTCCGGAGGAAGTTGGAGACGAGCATGTACATAGAGATGTTTCTGCCGCTTAGCAAGAGAGCATCATCGAATCTACCACCCACCATCTCTGCCCATATATCTATACTGTGTCCCCCTGATACGGACTGTGGACTAGCTTGGAATGCCTCATACTGGCCAGTCCAGGGCGCGTGAGAAACCTGCTAGGCTCTGCAGGATAACGGATCGCATGTACTTATATAGGGGATGCGTAGTCCGCTACGAACAACAAGCAATCAATCATCTGTCTTCATTCTCTGACAGGTATGAGCTGAGATTGACGCTCCGTTAATCCTCAACCTATCTATATTTGTACCTCTGTACGTGACCGATCCCAGACCCAAAAACCAACTCAGCGTCCTGTACTCAGCCAGCGACTCTCCGCCGATATCGGAGCTGGGGGAGCCTTCCAGCGGATCGACGCCGGACCGGTCAGTACCCTTCTCAGGAAAGCCTCGAGCATGGCCGCGCCGCGAGATGTAGAAGAATTCCGGTTACTAGCTTAATTCAGAGTCCAGAGTTGTTTACGCTCCCGTGTGTGCGCTACGGCTTCAATAGATAAGACATTCACAGACTACTATGGACACCTCCTATAATTATCTGCTACTCAGGTTTCCGGAATGGGGGTTCTTGTTCCCCGGGCCCCCTCATATGGTAGAAACGATTTATTCCCCATCTCTGGATACCCTCGGGCTGACCCCGCGAGATTGGCGAAGGAGGAACGGCCAAGGAGTATCACCAATAAGGTACCACGAGACAGACGGCGACGGCAACCCGCAAGACCAGACACGTAACGAGCACCGTGAGACAGATGTCGACGGAAACCTGTAAAACACAGCCAGGTCTGTAACGAGGGAACGAGAAAGGGAACTCGCGTCAAAAGTAGCTGCCACAAGAAGCAAACGGTAAGCGTGGGGACTGGTATGCCGTGGCCCGCCGCTGAACGTTGTACAAGAGTGTCTACACGAGTCCAGCTGACAGGATTCAGACAAGTCCACAGGTAAGACAAAAAACGGATATCGCCACCATCTATGCATATTATCTTGACCATTTCGGTTATCATCACCACTACTACCACCACCTCTTTGTTATCGCCACTACCCTACCGTCACCCCACCATAAGCGTTACGCTCGGGGCCATCACCTCCCGCAGGGCAATATACCGCTGCGAACCAACTCGGTTCCAGTGTTTCGCATCCGGTCCGAACAGGATTATTGGTAGTCTCGTCCGTGCCCTGGACGGACCGTACTGATAATCCGTCCCGTCTGCGATGGGGGAGGACCGACGGCGTTGGTATTTTTTGTGTAATATGTCACGTTCAAATACTAAGTGCATGAATATTTTCGCTCTGCCGAGGATTCACACATCTACCACCACCATTCCACCACAATCACGCCACGGGTTTGGGCGGAGAGGAGCGACAGAGCGCCGGCACCACTGCATCCCAATAACCGAGAGGTCTCCCGCACGATACGTCCATCCCCTCAAGGTTCCCATACTGGTTAGTACCAGCCTTCGGCGGAAACCCTATTGACGATTCCGATTCGGTGGCAGAGATCCTCGATCAGGACTGGATCCCAGATATCTTCAAGGCTAAGAAGAAAGTCCGCTCAAGTAACATCTGGCTTCCTGAGAACGGGATTGAATGTGTTGTTGACGGAGTTGATCGGTGGAACGCCAGCGTTGTGGGTTGCATCGCAGGTTCCGAATTTGACTGCGCTGACCTGTCATGTTTAGGCGTTAATCCCTCGAAACCCGTGTAATTTGCTGTTACCACGACTATATAAGAACGCGATTGAGCACCTGCAAGTTCAGTACCGGATCGTCCCCGACGGCCCCATCACAATCGGGTCCAGACCCTCGCTACCAACGAGCATGTTCGGGAACCCACCACCGAGGATCACCTTCAATGGGGGTGTGTTCAATCACCTGCTGTTGCAGTGGATCGCCCTCTGGAGTTAATTAGGGCCCGGGGGCTCCGGAAATAGCACTATTTTGGTGGCGCCTTGGCAGTCGACCGCCGTCGAATACAGTCCGTCCTGTCCTCGGACACTCCCGACGGGGTGACGTCCAGTCCAAAGATTGGACGGAGGGCTTGAATTGTATGCAGTCAGGTTCGACGCCCAGGACAGACGGATTGGACTATGCGGAACACTGCGAGTCAGTTCATCGGATACAGCAACCCTAAAAGGAGTGCTTCAAGCTCCCCTCCTGAGACGCCACTCTGGATAGCCACACGGCCAAACCCATTTGCAAAGAGACCGCCGGGCGCACACCCCCGAACCCGACCCAGCGGACCTGCGGTGTTGAGAGGCCTGTCTATTTTCACCCGCGCGGGATCATTCGGAGCACTGTCCCTCTCTCACCACTCTCGCCTATACATCGTAGCGAGAACGTTACTAGTGAGTATCAAACCAGTTGATCCATCAACCAGAGACTGGCCCTGACTCAGTTGATCCAGCCTGTCCCGAGGGCTAGTCCACATTCATCAGACTATCGCCGGCCAACTGCAGGAAGGTCATGACGGCTTGCATCCAGTCAGTCGCCATGTTCGGATGGAGCCGTGGTGGAAGGCGACCACACCCGAGGCACTATAGGCCAGGCAAACGAGCTCCAGCTGCTGGTCAACTAGGAGGCGCGAGCGACAACAGGCTGCTTCAGGACAACCAACCTGGAGGCGCTCTCGTGGAGTCTGGACTCAGGGGCGACAACGCAGCTGGAGAACAGGCAGCGGCGCTTTGGGCTACGGTTGCTCAGCCTGCCACAGAGAGAACAGGCGCGGGAGGTTGTTGGCGCACCAACCACCATCGGGCGGAGGCTTGTCGACGCCTTGGCATATGCAGGCAAGACGGAGAGCACAGTGCTGCTAGCGGAATCTGAAGCCCTCGATGCGGAGCTGTAGCTGGAGGAAGAGGAGGAAGCTAATGCCTGGCGGAGAAGGACCGACAGGGGCTTACCATATTCACCGACGGGTCACGGCTCAACAACGGTGCGGCAGGGTACTCGGTAGTATGGAAGAGGGGCCAAACCTGGGTAGGCATTAGATCCCACATGGGATACAAGCAGGAGGCCAACGATGCAGAGCACGCCACGTACCGCCGCAGACCTGGAAAGTGCAAGTGCTGCCGCAGAGAAGGACAACCTTGGTGGTCATCATACGGACAAGCCATCGGAAGGAAATGGGAAGTCAACGAGTTGCGAGTCTAGATCGAGGAATAGGGGCGGGGGTTGATTCCAGAGGCTCGTCCCAGAGGAACAACACCACGAGTAGGAAATCGCTGTACCGTCGCCGACGGCTCGGCGGCCCGGGGCGATACTCCTGCACTCTGTAGTCAGGAAACACGAGGAATCGTGCTACCACTCGCATCCTCGCCATTGACACCCGATTGTGGCGATGAACTCTGGGCTTTGCCAGCGCTCGGAAGCGTGAGCGTATCTCCCGTGTGGGGTCCAACGTGGGTCGGGTGCATCGTTCGTCTGCGAGACGGCCCCCGATAAGCGATTCTTCCCTTTCCCAGTGGCTGGTGGCTGTTCGAACTTCCGCCCTCAGGATTGCTGCGGTTTCCACTGCTTGCACTTTTCGAATAGGTGGTTCCGTGTCTGCGTGTTGTATCCACACCACCCGCACGCCGCTGACTCGGCTTCGACCTGTTCATGGACGTCAAGTCGGCATTCGGTAGTGTCAGCAAGCGCACTTGGGCACACGCATGGAGGCACTGCGGATTGAGCCTGGTCTCATTAGGTGGACTGGCAGCTTTATGTCAGAACGCCAGGTGAAACTGGTACTCGACGGCAAGACGGGTGAGGCGAGCCTAGTGGACACTAGCATACCTCAGAGGTCACCAGCGACGCCAATACTCTTTGTCACATACCTGTCTGGGATCTTGGATGAGGTGGAAGCAGCAGTGCCGGGCATCCGGGGCCTTTCCTTTGTGGACGACACTGGGTGGTGGGCTGATGGGGAAAATGACGAGGAAGTGGCAGCGAAACTGCGTAAGGCCGCAGAGGCATCCATCAACTGGGCAAGGGCAATGGAGTAGCCTTTGGCCATGGCAAGACCGAGGCCGCTATCTTCCGCAGAAGAAAGACACCCCCAATGGCAATGTGAATGTGGGCTTCAACCCGACAAGGAGGCGACACGGTGGCTGGGGATATGGTTGGATTCGCAGCTCACGCTCAAAGACCACCACGCAATCCGGCTCAAGGACAGGAAGAAGGCGATGGCAAGGCTTCGTCGGCTAGCAGGGTAAATGGGGCTGTCACCTGCCAACTGCAGGAAGGTCACGACGGCATGCATTCAGTCAGTTGCCATGTTCGGATCGGAGCTGTGGTGGAAAGGAGGCCATGTCCGTGTTACCATCGGCCAGGCAAACGAGCTGCAGCTGCTGGTCAACCCAAGGGCAACAACAGGCTGCTTCCGGACGACTAACCCGGGGGCACTCGCAATGGAGTCTGGACTACCGGCAAAAGCACAGCTGGAGAGCAGGCAGCTGCGGGTTGGGCTACGACTACTAAGCCTGCCGCAGGGAGGCCAGACGCGGGTGATTGTTGGTGCCCCGACTATGATTGGGCGGAGGCTCACGAATGCCCTCGCCTATGCAGGAAGTTCGAAGAACAGTCCTGCTAGAGGAGCTGGAAACCCTCGATGCAGAACTACTACAAGAGGAGGAAACCAAGGCAGAGGCAGAGGAGGACCGACCGGAACTCACCAAGTTCACTGACGGGGGCTGCTGGGCACGCAGTGATGTGGAAAAAGGGCCAGGCCTGGGTGGGCATCAAAACTCACATGTGCTACAACTAGGAGGCCTACGATGCTGAGCGCGCCGCCCTCGCAAGGGCGCTTGAATCTGCTTCGAGAAGACAGACTACGCCGGAGCGAATCACAATCTTTACCGACAACCAAGCCGCTATCAGACGGATGGCCATGGAGGAGCCTAGCCCCGGCCAGCAGTGCGCACTCCAGGCAAGGAAGCACATCGCGGCACTGTGGCGATCCAGGCCAGGCATTGCCATTCTGATCAGATGGTGTCCGGCGCACAATGGGGTGGAAAGCAACGAGAAGGCGGATGAGTGGGCAAAAGTTGCGGCAGAAGAGCCAGACACCCACGGGCTAGAATGGCTGAACTACTCCGACCGGACAGAAGTACGCCCAATGTCAGTACCACGATCCCTAGTGGGCGCACCGACGGACATTGGGCGACGGCCCATGAACGCCCTGGCTTACGCGGGAGCAACGGAGAGTACAGTGCTGCTCGAGGAACCCGAAACCCTCGACGCGGCGTTGCTGCAGGAAGAAGAGGAGGAAGCAAAGATGGAGGCGGAGAAGGCGCGGCCAGGACTCACCACGTACACGGACGGGTCACGGATGGAGGATGGAGTAGCTGGCTGCGCAGTGGTGTGGAACAAGGGTGGATCATGGGCGGGTATCAAAACTCATATGGGATATACAACCAGGAGGCCTACGACGCGGAGCGTGCCGCCCTCGCGCGTGCATTGGAATCGGGTTCGAGTAGAAACATAACCCCGGAACGGGTCACAATCTTCACGGATGCGCAAGCGGCCATCAGACGGATGGCATCGGACGAATCTGGCCCCGGGCAACAATACGCCCTCCAAGCGCGTAAGCATATTGTCACCCTACGCAGGGTTAGGCCAGGCATCATCATCGAAATCCGATGGTGCCCGGCTCACAAGGGGATCGCAGGCAATGAGAAGGCCGACGAGTGGGCAAAGACCGCTGGCGGAGACGCCAGACACCCGCGGGGTGGAGTGGCTGAACTATTCCGATCGGACCGAAGTGCGGGCAATGCCCCTCCCACGGTCTGTCGCCAACCTCAAGCGGAAAATCTCGGAGAAGAAGTGGGTGGAGGCACGGCAGTGGGCTGGGGGCCGGACCTCAAAGTCAAAGTACCGCATGCCAAAGAGCCAGATGCCCGATGGCACGGTGGCCGGTAGCTCCAAGAGGCTCGCCTCGAGGTACTACCAGCTGAAGACGGGGCATGCCCGCACCGGACAGTACCTGCACTGGGCTAAGTTTTGCCCAACCGCCCAGTGCTGGTGGTGCCAGTGCCCCACACAAACGAGAGACCACCTCTTCAAGGTGTGTCCGGAATGGAAGATGGAGCAAAAGATTCTGTGGGCGGAGGTGTAGAAGGAGACGGGGAGGTGGAAGAGTCGGTGGAAGATCCGGGATCTACTCGCCGACAAGAGATGCGGACAGGCGGTGCTGGACTTCCTCACCTGAACGGATGTGGGAAGGCTGGTGCCGCCTCTGGAAGAGGACGACGCCGGGAGCCTGGCGTCAGAGTGGGAGCTCCGGGAGCGCCGGGAACGGGAAGTAGAACAGGAGGCGGAAGCGGAGGAGCTGGGTGCCGCGGGGTGATCGGGCGCCGGGGAGGAACGGCCGCTGTTCCTGCCCACGCCCTCCCTCATGGCATCGGCGGACGAGGAGTAGGGACGACCGCTTTTCCTATGTCTTTTTCCTTTGTGGCCGTCTTTTTCCTTTGACATTCCTTTGTTCCGTTCCTTTGTGATTTCCTTGGTGCGCGCTATATCTTCTTAGGACAGTCCTGGGCGGAGGCGAGGGGGAGTTTGCAACGTGCCGCCACTGCGCGGACTGCGGACAGGAAAGCGGGGCAAAATGTACGCCATCATGATCTATATAGGTCGCATGCGAGTATGAATAAACAAAAAAAAATCCTACCACGATCCCTCGCAAACCTCAAGCGGGAGATTTGGAAGAAAAATGGGTGGAAGCACGACGATGGGCAGGGGGTAAAGGCCTCCAGGAAGAAATACAAGATGCCGGAAAGCCACAAGCCGGACGGTACGATTGCGGAGAGCACCAAAAGGCTCGCCTCAAGGTACTATCAGCTGAAAACGGGGCACGCCCGCACCGGACAGTACCTGCACTGGGTTAAGGTTCGCCCCATTGCCCAGTGCTGGTGGTGCCAGTGACCCTCGCAAACGAGAGACCACCTTTTCAAGATGTGTCCGGAATGGAAGATGCAGCAGAAAATTCCGTGGGCGGAGGTGCAGAAGGAGACCGGGAGGTGGAAGAACCGGCGGACAGTCCGAGGTCTGCTGGCCGACGGGAGATGTGGGCAGGTGGTGCTGGACTTCCTCTCCTCCGTGGGTGTGGGAAGACTTGCACCACCTCTGGAAGAGAGCGACGCCGGAAGTGAGGTGTCAGAGTGGAGCTCCGGGAGAGCCGGGAGCGGGAAGAAGAGAGGGAGGCGGAGGTGCAGGCGCTGGGTACCGAAGGCGAGTTGGACGGTGGGGCATAATCCCCACTGTTCCTACCCACCCCCTCGTTCATGGCATCGGCGGGGGAGGAGTGAGGTCGGGAGCGCTTTTTCCTTTGTCATTTCCTTGGTGCGTATCATATCTTCTTGGGACAGGCCTGGGCGGAGGGCAAAAGGGGAGCTTGCAACGAGCCGCCACCGTGCGGACAGCGGACGGGAAAACTGGACAAAATGTACGCCGCCGGCGTTGAAAAAGCTGACGAATGGGCTAAGCTTGCAGCAGAGGAACCGAACGCCCGTGGGATGGAATGGCTGCGCTACCTGGGCTGGGATGAAGTGCGTGCAATACCTCCCACCAGATCTTTTGCACACCTCAAGCGGGAGGTCACGGAGAAGCAGGTGGAGGCGAGACAATGGGCCCGGACCTCCAAGAAGAAGTACACAATAATGAAGAGCCAAAGGCCTGATGGCGTGGTTGATGATCAGACCCGTCCTCTCCCGGTCTGTGTGCCCCTTTGCTTCCTTCTGTTCCTCCACTAGTTATCACTTCTGCCTCCATCCCCCTTGACTCCGCGGGCAGTGTTATCGCTTTGACCCGTCGGCCACTCTCGGGGGGATACGTGGAAGCACTACTGTCTGATCCAATCGAGAGATTATCCGTGATACGCAGGCAAGGTTCAACGCCAAGGCGAAGATTCTTCACCTCGAGGCGCGGGGTAATCCCCCGTAGCACGTGACTCCGCCGAGCCGGATACTTATGCGACGACCCGCCGCGAGCGGCCGTCAACCAACAACCAGCGGACAATATCCAATGACTAGCGAGGAACGAACGGACTATCGGCTGGTCACAGAGACATCGAGTCAACCACCATCCCCCAACGAGCGCCAAGCGGTCGAGCGAGCGATGTGAGCAATCAGACAAGCGTGCCGCCGCCGTACCGACGAGACGAGCGAGCCGCCAGGCAGCCGCCTAGAATGCATTAGCGCCGCAAGCGGGACCACGGTCGATCAGGGAAGGAGACGGAGGGATACGTGAGGGGCTCCGGGATCTAGGCGGGAGATAGGGCAACGGGTATCCCTTGCAGCCGTGAACGGCAATAAGGGATAACTCCAAGGGGGTCGGGGCAAACGGCTGTCGGCGGAGCTCCTGCGGGACACGTGGCCGGGGCGGGGCCAAGTATGGACCCGACCAGCCGAGTTGATTTTGATTTTTGTTCGTTCGTTACTCGCATGCTACCTATGTAGATCATGGCGAGGCTATGTATGTACAGTCCGTTTCCTGTCCTGGGTGGCGGCTCGTCGCAAGCTCCCCCTCTTGCCCTTCGCCCAGGCCTGTCCCGAGAGAAAGTAGATGCGCTCCAAGAAAAAATACCAAAGGAAATAACAAATGGAAGCGCCAAGCCAGATGCCTTCGAATTCGATTTCAGCTCGCCGACTACTGGTTCCAACTCGTCGACGTGCCGGTCCTGCTGGCGACCACGATGTCGACCTTACGTCTGCCATGAGGCCAGCCGGGAATTACGTATGTAGGGAAACCGCTTCAGAGATAGCACGTCGGCATAGCGCGTAATTAGCGGTTCGATGACGTATTCGAACCACCACAGCACGTTCGCTTCTTTGGGGCCGCTCGGATAGTCCTATGTATCTCCCGGTTATTCACCGCCATACTGGGCCGAAATCAGGGGAGCATCATACTTTCCAGCGGTATCCATCATGTTCCTGAGTGACACCGATTATCCCCTTCCGTAACCGAACCAGCGTCCATATGTCATCAACGCTGGTGACAACGCAGCTGAATAGCTCGCAGTCCAGCAGGTTGTCCATCTCTGGACGACTCGCATTCGAAGATGGCGTGGTGAGGAGCGAAGAGTTGTATGAATTGGACCGGCGTGCGGAATAAGATGTGCGGCGAATTGGAGTGGCCGACCTTCTTCCGATCTGCACGACAGCAGCAGCGGGCACCGTAGGCGTAGTTATCGAGGTCAGGGTGGCTGCCGGACATTTTAGAGACAACGCTGGTAAAAGTACGGAATGTTGAAGGCGCCCGATGGCAGAACGAATGGGCTGTTTGTCGGGGACAGCTAGGAACAAAGGAAAGTTAGGAGAGAGCCTGAGTGAGTTGAAGAGAGCGACGTCTAGTAGAGCGAGGTTGTCGAAGTTTCCAATTATTTGGAGCTTAGCTTTTCCGTATTAAGCGCAAGGGTGGAAAGAAGAATGAAAGCAGAAGAAGTGGAGCTATCGCGCTCACGCGACCCCGGCGGACACCAGCCATAACGTGGCGCCAATTATGGCAGGAGCAAAACAGCGGGATAGAAACTCCATGGAGAATACTGCACACCCAGTTTATATGGTAATGTGGCTATTATTGATAACCGATGGCGGACGATCTTCTCTTAGTAGCTTGCATTTAAGATTGGTGATTGCCTCGCCAGGTCAACACCGGATGATTCGGGCTGTTCTTTTTTTTTTTTGTTCATTCATTACTCGTGTGCGACCTAGCTAGATCATGACGAGATTACAACTACCATTTCCCCGCCGCAAACCGCGCTCAGGCGGCGCCGTGCAAGCATCCCTTTGCCCTCCGCCCAGGCCTATCCCTCGAAGTAAAAAAAAAAAAAAACACATAGGAGAGACATAGGAAATTCGTGACCGTCTCCTACTCCGCCTCCGCCGATGCCATGAAGGTGGGGGTGGGGAGGAAGAGCGGGGGCTCCTCTACCTCCATCCCCAATGCCTCCGCCTCCGCCCTCCTCTCCTCCTCCTGCTCCGCTCTCTCCTGGAGCTCCCACTCCGACACCTCGCTTCTGGTGTCTTCTTCCACAGCCGGGACTGTTTTCCCCACCTCCGTGGAGGCGAGGAAGTCCAGTACATGATTCGGGCTGTTTCGGTGGGAGGTTATGGTTGATTGGTTATTTGGATTGGATGCTACGGTATCATAATGGAGAAAATGTGATCGTGGCCCGCGGGTCTCCCTTTTCCATCTCCAAATTCATCGATTGGGCTAATCCGTCTGTTATGGGGGAGGGCGGCGCCCGTCCCCCTTCCTCGCTGTTGGTCGGACGGCACTAGTATTTTTATATCACGTGTAATACCAAGTGCATGAAAATTTTCACTCTGCCGGCGATTACCACTAGACTACCATTCCACCACAATCATGGGCGAAGAGGAGCGACAAACGGCCGGCACCACTGCATTCCGGTAGCCGAGAGTTCACCCGAACGACGCCTCCATTCCCACGAGGTTCCCATACTGGTCTGTACCATCCTTCGGCGGAAACCTACACCAATAGCAGAAACCCCATCGACGATTCCGATTCGGTGGCAGAGATCCTGATCAGGGCTCAATCCCAGATGTCTCCAAGGCTAAGGAGAAAGCCCGCTCAAGTCACGAGGGCGGGATTGAGTGAGTTGTTGACGGAGTTGATCGCTGGAAATGGCAGCGTTGTGGGTTGCACCGTAGGGTTCCGATTTTGGCTGCACTGACCTGTCATTTTTAGGCCTAAATCCCTCGAGCCCCGTGTCATTTGCTGTTACCACGACTACATAACGGGAACGAGCATCTGCAAGTTCAGTACCGGATTGACCCGACGGCCTCATCGCGGTCTGGTCCACGCCCTCGCAACAGACGATCGTGAGCATGTTCGGGAACGCGCCGGCGAGAATCATCTTCAATGAGGAAGTGTTCAAACACTTGCTGTTGCTGTGGATCGCCACCATAGGCAGTGCAGCTCCTGAATCTCCCGCCGGCATGAACCAACTGGGAGGCCCGGAAATAGCACTATTTTAGTGGCGCCTTGGCAGTCGACCGCCGTCTACCACAGTCCGCCCCATCGTCGGACACTCCCGACGGGGTGCCTTCCAGTCCAGAGATTGGACGGAGGGCTTGAATTTTACGCAGTCGCGTCCAACGCCCAGGACGGACGGATGACTACGCGGAACACTGGTCGGCGGGGGGGGAGGAGGCCTCCGACCACAGTAAGACGGAGGCGGCAATACTCTGCAGGAAAAAGACGACCCCCACGGCGACAGCGAAGTTTGACGCCAACAACGTTCAATTCAACAAAGAGGCGACGCGGTGGCTGGGCATATGCCATATGGTTGGACTCCCAACTCACGCTCTAGGACCTTCACGTCATCTGGCTGAAGGACGGGAAGAATGGCTAGGCTTCGCCGGTTAGCAGGGCAGATGGACTGTCACCTACCAGCTGCAGGAAAGTCATTACGGCATGCATTGAGTCAGTCGCCATGTCCGGGTCGGAGCTGTGGTGGAAGGGTGATCATGTCCGAGGCACCATGGGCCAGGCGAATCAGCTGCAGCTGTTGGTCAGCCAGGAGGCAAGAGCAACAGGATGCTTGCGGACGATCACCCTTGGCGCATTGTTGATGAAGTCACGGCTCAGGACAGCGGGAGCGCAGGTGGAGAACGGGCAGCGGCGGTTTGGACTACGGCTGGGACGCCTGCCGCAGGGAGATCAAGCGCGAGAGACTGTGGGCGCGCCAACCGGACGGCGGCTTACAAACGCTGTGGCCTACACCGGAAGGATGGAGAGTACAGTCCTGCTAGAGGAGCCAGAAACCCTCGATGCGGAGCTGTTGCAGGAGGGGGAGGTGGAAGCCAAGGCGGAGAAGGAGAGGCGAGGACTTACCATGTTTGCGGGTGGGTCCCAGCTGGACGACGGAGCCACGGGATTTGCAGTGGTATGCGGAAACGGCCAGTCCTGGAAAGGCATCAAGACCCATATGGGCTAAAACTAGGAAGTCTACGACGCTGAGCGTACCGCCATCGCCCGCGCACGGGTATCAGCCTCGAGAAGAGACACGATCCCGGAGCAAGACATAATCTTCACGGACACCCAAGCTGCTATTAGGTAGACGGATGGCATCGGAGGAGCCTGGCCCCGCGCAGCAGTACGCCCTCCAGGCATGGAAGCACATCGCCACGCTGCGCAAGGCCAGACCAGGTATCATCATCGAGATCCGATGGTGTCCGGCTCACAAGGGGGTCGCTGGTAACGAAAAGGCCGACGAGTGGGCAAAGATTGAAGCGGAGAAGCCAGAAACCCGCGAGGTGGAATGGTTTAGCTACTCCAATCGGGCTGACGTGCGAGCGATGCCCCTCCCAAGGTCTCTCGCCAACCTCAAACGGGAGATCTCAGAGAAGAAGTGGGTAGAGGCCCGCCAGTGTGCTGGATGCCGGGCCTCCAAGACGAACTACTAACAGATCAAGACGGGGCACTACATACCTGGGCAGTACCACGACTGGACGAAGACCAGCCCACAAGGGAGTCGCTGGCAATGAGAAGGCCGATGAGTGGGCAAAGATTGCAGCAGGGGAGCCGAACACCCGTGGGGTGGAATGGCTAAGCTCCTCAGGCCGAACGGAAGTGCGGGCGGCACCTCTCCCACGATCCCTCGCTAGCCTCAAGCGGGAAATCTCGGAGAGGAAGTGGGCGGAGGCACGTCAGTGGGCCGGAGGTCGGACCTCGAAAATGAAGTACTGCATGCCGAAGAGCCAGAAACCCGATAGCGTGGTGGCCGACAGCACCAAGAGGCTCGCCTCGAGGTACTACCAACTGAAAGACGGGACACGCCCGCACAGGACAATACCTGCACTGGGCTAAGGTCCCCCCCGTGGCCCAGTGCTGGTGGTGCAAGTGCCCCTCGCAAACGAGAGACCACCTCTTCAAGGTGTGTCCGGAGTCGAAGACGCAGCAGAAGACCCTGTGGGCGGAGGTGCTGAAGGAGACCAAGAGGCGGAAGAGCGGGTGGACGGTCCGGGACCTAATGGCCGATGAGAGATGTGGGCAGGCAGTGCTGGACTTTCTCTCCACTACGGACGTGGGAAGGCTGGTGCCGCCGCGGAAAAAGGAAGACGACGCCGTAAGTGAGGTGTCTGAGTGGGAGCTCCGGGAGCGGCGGGAGCGGCAAGAGGAATGGGAGGGAGAGGCGGAGAGGCCGGGTGCCGGGGACGAGATGAGCGAGGGGGAGGAACTTCCGCTGTTCCTTCCCACCCCTCCATTCATGGCAGCGGCAGGCGAGGAGTAGGGGACGGATCGCGCGTGTCTTTTGTTCTCTCCTTTGTCAATTTCTTTGGGCGCGTCTACTTTCTCTGGGGACAGGCCGGGCGGGGGGCAAAGGGGAGCTTGCAACGAGCCGCCACCGCGCGGACTGTGGACTGGAAAACTGGATAAAATGTACGCCGCCATGATCTACATAGGTTGAACGCGAGTATGATTAAATAAATAAAAAAAAACCACTGGACGAAGAATCGGGCTACCTCGTAGTGCTGGTGGTGCCGGCACCGGACCCCGACCCGGGATCACCTATTCAAGGAGTTCCCCGAGTGGAATCTGCAGCAGAACATCCTGCGGGCGGAGGTGTGGAAGGCGAGCGGAAGGTGGAAGAGCTGGTGGAGAATCCGGGACGTCCTGGCGGACGAGAGGTGCAGCCGGGCGGTGTTGGACTCATATTTACGGACGCGGGAAGGCGAGTGCCGGCTGAGGATGACGCAGGGAGCGAGGCGTCGGAGTGGGGGCTCCGGGAGCGCCGGGAGCGGGATGAGGAAAGAGGCGGATGCGGAGGAGCTGGGCGCCGGGGAGGAGTCGCCACTGCTCCTCCCCGTGCCCTCCTTCATGGAATCCGGGGACGGGGGGTGGGGGTCGGGGGTCGGGATGTACGTCACCATGCCGATTCCCTTTGCCCGCCACGCCCGCTCGGCTCACTTTCTTTCGCGATTTCCTTGGTGCGTAGCATTTCGTTTTAGGTCAGGTCTGGGCGGAGGGCAAAGGGGAGTTTGCAACGTGCCGCCATCGCGCGGACAGCGGACAGCAAACGGACTTTACATAATCTCGCCATGATCTAGATAGGTCGCATGCGAGTAATGATTAAACAAAACAAAACTAGTCAGGGGGTGATCGTGGGGCAAGGTGCTACATATCAATCTGCCTTTAACGTGGTACCATGTTGACGAGGAGGATGGCGGGTAAGCACGCCGGCAGCGAGTAGGATCACGAGTAAGACGCGTCAAGATGTCGATGATGAGGATGGCGGTGAGGGTGGCGGCGGTGAATACGATAGCGGGTAAGACGCGACGAGGATGGCGGCCGGATGCCTGCATGTAGTTAGCAACTAAGAACTACCGTTCAGGAGCAGCTGAGGTCACGGTGTTCACGGATGCGCAGGCGGGAATCAGGAGAATGGTATCGGAAGAGGCGGGCCCAGGCCAGAGATTTTACGGTCAGACTGAGCGCCGTCAGGCCAGATGTGCGGATTGGGTGGGGCCCGGCAGGAAATGAGAAGGCAAGTACTTATGTATCCCTTTGTCCGGCAAATTGGTGGGAAGTGTGGATGGTGCATTAGCGCCTCGCTTGGTGACTAATGTATCAAAATCATGCAGATCCCTCAGCGCCCCGCTATGCCACTTATCCCAGCATTCTCCTCTCTCAGGCGCACGAAGCGCTGTGACAGGTTGGATCCAGTATGCTCGTACTTCGCCAGCTTCGGGGCTTGCCGGCCACACTTAGTCTTTTTAGCGGCAATGCATCTACCGCTCCTCCACCGTGTAACCGGTTTACGTCTCCCATCAGCGTTGCTCCTAGCTACATCTACCACGCGTGGCCATTCCGGATCCAGCTTAGTCCCAGCATGGAATACAAAACGGCCCGTCTTCTCCATATACGTGCTAGAATATAGGAATCGATAGAGATGAAGATAGTGAATTGATTGATTGATACATAGTCGACGGCGGGGCATTCTCTCTGTATATGTACAACGGCCCTGAGGGACTCGCCAAGGGGAAAGGACGGAGGACTGGCTCCCGAGCCGGTGCTCGGAGATTCAGGCAGCTGTCATCTCCGGACGTGCCGTCTCCGGTCCGTCATGTCCGGACGCCCATTATTCTGACAATACGTGCGGCGCACTCTCAGCTTCCTCGGTACCCTGGTGCCCATGAGCTCTTTGGCAAGTAGTCGACGGAAGCCGGCAGCTGACGAAAGGGTGCGGTAGCTGGATTGCAACACTTATGAATCACGACCAGATGGTTGGACCTAGGAACCGCTTCAGCTTGGTGGCAGCCATCGGCGTCCAATCTCCTCAAGAGTCTTGTCGCCCCAGTAGAGCGAGAAGATAGGTAATGGCGATAGGATTGTCCCTTCAGGAACTCGCGATTCACAGCAAGCTCAGGTTTCCGGCGCGCAAACGTCTTGGCAGGAGCTGTTGCACCCGATTCCTTGGGCTTCGTACGACGGCTTGCAGAGGCTTCGGCGAGCGGCTTCCGGGCGCGTTTGCCAGACATAATGGTTGTAACCTGCCCGTCGACAAACCGGAAAATTGCTCATGAGTTGAGGTTGCGTTGCCGAGAGACGCTATACTAAATACTTCGGGTCTGGCGCGAGGCGCTAGTGCACCGCGCACACTTGCCACCGTTTTGCCGGACAAGGGATAACCGGGCGAGTGGGCACGGCAAGCGGCGGAGGAGCCAGATGCGCGGGGGGTCGAATGGCTGGGATGGGGATTGGTACAGATGGGCGGCGGCAGATGTTGGAAATGTGTTGAGGCTCTAGAGTGATCGGGATTCGCAGACGGACATGGAAGGCAAAAGGCCATTTTTTCCCCACCAATTAGATCTCTATGGATAACGGACCCTGCTAGCGCTATCCAAGTTAGAAATCCAGAACCACAGAAAAGAGATTCAGCAAACATGATAGCGTTGTGATACATAGGACGCGGCAAGACCATCTGACTACCTCGGGTTTAGCCCTCGTGACGGGGAAATAAGGTTCATCATCACCATACACCGAAACGCGAACCGAGTTCACCGAAACCGCCGAGCTCCTGCGCACGTTCTGTGGGGGCGAGCTGCGGGCCGTGTTCGCCAGCGCTACGTCCGTCGTGGCTATCGCTAGATGGGGTGTTGTATGAGGACATGTTGTGGGTGATGGAAAATTTTGCTGTTTGATGGAGAAATTTTTTTTTCTTTCGGTCGGCTACATGCGTAGTCCCGTCCTCTGCCAACCGGTTCTGACAGCTGCACAAGTTCTGAGGTGTACGCGTGGGAGCCTAGCGTTATTCTATCGTATATTATCGACAAAATATGCGACTTGCGGGTCGCGGTTACCACGGCGGCCATCAAGTTGTTATCAAGAACAGGGGTTTATCGAGTTTGCTGAATCTCTGTCTAATATTGCGTGCACTGTGCGGCGAGGATCGGGACGTGAGAGTGCGGAGAGGATCAAGACACGAGAGTACGGAGAGGATCAGGGCGAGCACATGCATTCAAGGGAGCTGTTTGTCCCGTTTTTTGGACCCTTGCATATGGTGGGGGCTGTGAAGGCCCAGAGTCGGGTGAACGGGCAAAACATTCTTCCGATCGACCAAGGTCGGCGGGAGCGTGAGGGAATTTGCCAGTCATGGGAGGCAGCATGATGCTGCCAGGTGGCAGACCGCTCGGCGTGACTGGATTTTTCCGCGGAGTGAAAGGATCCATGTCGTCTGAAAGCAATATCCCGATCTCGCTATCGCTACAGCAGTCCGCGGTTTCCGATTGGCTCAAAGTTGGTAGAGGGCAAACAGCAGTCTCCAGTCCTCTACTGCGCGGGAGAGCATCAAGCTGCAGTTTGCTCGACACGGAAGAGATGCAGAAACGGAAACATGCAGGACGTAGACTATGAAGTGGTCTGCTGTCCCTCAGGAGTGCCGGGTAATGGTGCAGGCCTTTGCTTTTAAAGCGTCGTACCGCTCCGTACTTTCTCTTCTTCTTCTTCACTTCTTCACACAACAACTTCTCTCTCTTCTACACTTATTCCTTCAGTCGTTCTTGTACTCCTATGCCCTCTGCCCATGCAGACTATCTTGTCATCTCTTGTCCGCTCGTGCCCGCCTGCCTTAATCCTCTGCTCGCCCGCTCCGCAAACCCGCCCGCTCAGCTACCCGCTCAGCTAAGTTGCCCTCTCTGCCACTGCACGCCCCGCTAATGTACCCACCCAGATCACTGTCCCGCTCTGCTATGTTTCCTGCTCTGCTAACTTGTCTGCTCTGCTGGTTTGCGTGTTCTGCTCTGCCGCCTATCCAATTCGCCCACTCCCTCGCTCAGCTAAGTCTCCCGCTCCACTGCCACTGGCTCCACTAATTAGCCCGCTCAGCTCGCTCTCCCGCTCAACCAAGCCGCGTGCTCTACTACCGGATTGACCGGTCACCCCCACACCTGCCGATTGGGAACGCCAGTCCCGGCTCTAGTCACAGGCTCCGCGCCATCACCAACAACAGCAACACGCGAGGTCTGCTCAGACTGCTGGGGCGGCGAACTGGGCGCAGCGGGCGGCAGCGGCGGCGACCCTCCCCCAGAGTGTGGGGCGGAATTCCAGTGTTGTATGGCGTTACGGAAGGTTGGGCGAAACGGGATAACTCAAAGTTGACGCAGCGCTGACTAAGGTTTAGCGGATGTAGCATCTACCGGAAAATTGGCAGAGCGGCTAAAGTTTGGTCCGGTATAGCGCGACGCATCAGTAAGTTTAAAAAGCGCATGATCTTTGTCGTTCTCTTCCCTCCCACTGCACCCCTCCATATCCACTCCCACCCATCCCCTCCACGCAGGTGACCTCCACACAGCAGGCCCCCCTACACGCCATTACCTTGTCACGTCCCGTGTTGTTCTTCTACCACGCTTGCTAGCGCTGCTGTGTCACTCGCTTAGTGACTTTGTGGAAGAATGCCGAATGCGAGCGCCCAATGCAAGAAAACGGGAGGCGAGGGAACCGACGCCCTCACGTGCTAGGTGTAGGGCGACCTACTACTGCTCCCGCATGTTCCAGAAGCCAGATTGGAAGCAACACAAGAGGTTTTTTTTTTCGGACGAGCCGCTCTCTCCACGGCCCTTCGCACCAACGCAGAAGCCGGTGGCAACCGCGGCCAATCAAAGGGGGAAGCTGCCGGTGAAATATCCATGCAGGCAACTACGAGTTGGACCCACTGCTTCCCGATGCGCAACAGGAAGGCAATCTTACACCGAAACCCCCGCAACTGAGAAGTGCCCACGGTCGTGCTCCTACTGGTCATAGCTACGGATCTATGCTGACAGCTGGCCAGAGAGTACGCAGCTGGGCCCTGGCAGAGCTTGGGGTCGCGCCCGCCGAGCACGAAACGGTAAACCGAGACCCACCCTATGCCAGTTTTATCTAACGCTCACAATTGCAAAAGGAGACTACCACAATGGCAGATAATCCTTCGTATTCTGAGGGGCTCGTCGGAACAAAACGTCTTGTGTTGTTATCAATCTGCCTTCTGGAACACGCGGGAGCAGTAGTTGGTCGCCTGCACCTGGCACAGCGCATGAGGGCGTCGGCTCCCTCGCCCCCCGTTTTCTTGCAATGGGCGCACGCGTCCGGCATTCTTCCACAAGGTCAGTAGGCGAGTGATACAGCAGCGCCAGAGAGCGTGGCAGAAGAATAACACGGAGCACGAGAAGTGAGTGGCGTGTCGGGGGGTGGCATTTTGCGGGACGCATGGAGGGTTGGCGCTTGGGGTCGGAGGGGAGGGGCATCTGTGGATATGGGGGTGCAATGGGGGAACAAATACCGTATTATCTCACTTAAGAGGTAAACTTCTAAGCGACCTTAGCCGCACGCTAGCGCGCGCTAGAGCGCATATAGACTAGCGCCATGAGCCCCAGACAACGTCATGTGATGGATACGCGCCGGGAGGACGCGTTACCGGTACATATGTCGAGAGTGTACGATGTGAAGAACCCTGACGGTTGTGCCACAGCTTGCCTCACTGCCTTGTACAACTGGTAGTCACGCCCTCCGTCCTGGACAACCCCATACAAACGGGCACGCCCGTGCACGATCTTCTTGCTATCTTCTCGGAAATATCCCTACTCGGGAAAGACACCTCGCACCGCCCCCCCCTTTCCGTTCGCCAGCTAAGCCCAAACCGCGTCACTGTCCATAAAAAAACCCGAAGTAGCAGTCTCACGTTGGATCCCTCTACCGACCGCTACACCCTCGAGAGCCAAACGCGGTTGGGCGGTGAGGACGTTAGCGATGCCAACTCCAGTGGACCTGATGAAGATCTACTTGAAGATTTCATAGCTTCCAGTCTAGCGCTGGCTCTACGAGGCCAAGAATCCCGCATGCAATGCTGTACCAGAGGGGTAGTGCGGGGCACTCGGCGGAAAGTTGCGCTTATTGTCAGACTCGGAAGATAAATCTCCACATCCAAGGGCAGGTACTTCTACAAGTAAATGCCATCTACAGGCTGGGGGGCAGGGAAAAAGAGGCCGTGGGGAAGTACAGCCTTCAGGTGTTGCGCTCCTTCCGGTTTCTACAGGTAAGCAGGACTGACTGGGGGATCAGAAGTTGTGGTACCTATGTACTAGTACACACCAGCACTCAGGAAAAGTAATAGGAAGAAACCTGAGCGTAATCATGTTGTTCCTTTCCCTGCATTACCGATGCTAAAGACGACGAGGACGGTGGCATTAAGTACGGATTTCGCTGGAAGGAAGATGGGCGTTAAGGGCAGTTCGTGTAGGTAATGAAGTAATTGGTGGAAAATCCTCTCACGGGCCATAGCCGCCTTTTGATATTGCTCTAGTCCATAAACGCTCTAGCGCGCGGCTAGCGGTGCTTGAAGTTTACCTCTTAAGTGAGATAATACGGTATTATATGCTTTCTAAACCTACTGATGCGTCGGGCTATGCCAGATTAAGTGTCGTCCAAAATTTAGCCGGTGATTGTCTGCCAATTTTGCGGTAAATGGTGCATCCACTAAACCTTCGTAACTTCGTCAGCGCTACATCCCCTCAACTTTAAGCCATCCCATCCCGCCCTACCGTATTATCTCACTCATAAGGTCCCCCCTATAAAAACCAGTAATATAGGTACTGGCGCGTTGGCGCGCGCTAGAGTGCGCTAGAGCGCATATAGTTAGCGCGCCGAGCCTTTTTGCAACGTC
>Ga0307508_10001505_pt1 | contig 26028 bp, 37 predicted proteins | sample 9_EM_MG_FD_203089 | JGI IMG/M metagenome (GOLD analysis project Ga0307508, IMG submission 203089) | Populus trichocarpa ectomycorrhiza microbial communities from riparian zone in the Pacific Northwest, United States - 9_EM | ecosystem: Host-associated > Plants > Roots > Unclassified | place... | reverse complement strand
TCGGAAAGACATACCATCCTGATTTCATCAAGAACATCTCGTTGCCAAACTCCATTATCTGTTAGTCACCACTTAGAACAAAGCTAGCGAATTAGTAGCTGAAGAATCGCGTACGGCGAGCTGATATGTCCACATTGTAGCGAATGTTTGATGCAATAGTTCGAGAATCCTGAGTGGGAAATGCTTCGCTGAAATTATCCGCATGTTGTCGATCCAGGTATCAGCATACCACAGTGTCATGACCTACTCCAAAAAAAGACGTGCTCAGAATACGAACGCCGCAGAAGCCATGAGCTTACAAAACAACCTACAGTTCCTCGAAAGCCCCAAGAATCCTTCTTGTACTTTCGGAAATATAAGGCGACCTGAAACCTCCAGCGAGTTAAACTTTCCAGCAGTCGTGCATTCGATGATATTGCAGCAGCGACCCACTTGAATGGTCAGAATACCGAAGAATATGGCGGCGAACATGACGCATGGCAACACAAAGCCAATAGAGAGGTATTTATTCATTGTTTCCTCGCCCATGTCAACTATCTCTCTCGATTCGAGATATTGTATAGCCGAGCTCGAAGTTTTGCAGAGCCGAAGAGAACGGAGCAGGAGAACGGAAAGCAGGCTGCAACGGATGTAGTAGTAGGGAGCGGAGGTGAAGATGCCGTCAGAGGCAGCCGCACACGACAGCCTTTGAGGTCCGTGACGGCGTGATAATAAAGTTTAAGCGGCGTGATCCTATGACCACGTGGATGTTAATTACTGATGTACTGACTGAGATGATATGTTTTGAGCAAGTAATGGTGTTGGGAGTGATCCTTATGCCGGGAATGATCTAACGGGGAAGTGGTAAGTACCGTGCCGACCGGATCTGTTTGACGTGGAAGAAAAGATCTCGATCATACACAGGTTGCAATGGCGTACTCGGCCCGGAAGGCAATTAGGATCAAGAAGTAGAATCAATTCCCATAAGAACCTGCGCTTTGATCTCTTTAGAACATTGCCTCCTTCGGAGTCTTCCCACACTGCTTTCGAGTTTCTGATCATGAACGAAGTTGAAAGCGCAGACCCTTCTTTGAACGGAATTCATACTTCGGAGGACTCGGCGTGGAGAGAGGAGCTCAAGGGCATGAAGGCCTCAGCTGAGGTTGTAGTTCCTGTCGCGGAGTTGGCACGCAAAGGGATATTGATCACCTACGCGCATGAGATATGGCTATTGATCAATGTAAAGTAGACAGAATTGTAGCTAGACTCAAGTCGCAAAGCAGAAGTACATTGCCAGATAAGGTTGTATCATCCTTACGGGCCGCCAACAACATTGCACAAACAAGCGTCGAGGCGATCTAGGAGAATGAAACTATTGCTCTCCCTTCGCGATATTCGGCTCACAATTAGCTGGATGGGAGTGTGAGTCCAGCGAAAAGCAAATATCAGCCGGCGAGGTGGTTATCAACTTTGGAAAGAAAAAGCCACACCTGACCACGGGCGCTTAAATAGAGGGTGATTAGGTAATATGGTCTCGTTCTTGCAGCACTAAACTTTGGGGCATTCTCATGATGGTAATACTAGCGCGCATGGCCCATTTCGAAGGGGGTGTCATCTTTGGCTTCTTTCTGTGTAAACCTAGTCAAGTTTCAATAGCAGGAGGTGTGTGGTTCAAGGCTACGGATAGGTGCACGTATTAATGTGTTCAGGCGAAATCAGCGGAAGTAATATCTTGATAATGGGCACGATCTCTTCGTCACGCAACACAAAAATGTCATACTAGGACTGCGTCGATCACGCACAGGAAGGAAAAGGATTGACTGATCGATCATTCTTCAAGCTTTGACTCCAAGCAACTATCGATCCCTGCTTCCTACATCTCGATATTCCACGCACGACATCTGGTCCTACACCATTGGCGGAAACAGTTTGTCCACAACTGTTGAGCGAAAGAGGATGAAATACGGGGAACGTTCTGACACCTGAGGGAATAATCAGACAAAGGAAAGAAAGATACGTGTAAAACGGACCTCTAAACAAGCGTGCTCTCTTAACGGGTTTAAGATATTCGCATTCGAGATGGGAGGGATACTCAAACGGGTGAGTGTGCCTCCCCGCGCTAGGACAAAATCACGGAGTAGGTTGTAGTGCTCGTCACTACAATAATGGGCACTGTCTGAACTGATTAGAAATACGAGTTCTTGGAGGTCAGGGAAGATGACAGCTGTTGACTCGGTGGGTGTGAGAACAGGCAGAACTGTTTCCCAGGTTCGAAAATCGAAGTCATTAAACGAATAAAGAGCCCTCAAGTGTGGCACTTGCTGTCCCTGTTCGGACGTTAAGACTGAAGTACGATATTCATGACCTCGTACACATACCAGTGATTTGAGGAGGATTGGGTAGCTTTTATCACTATAATACTCGTCATGCAATACGAGAGACTGAAGGCCTGGAAGCGAAAAGGCGCTAAAAAAGAGCAGCACCTCATCAATTTGTCGCTCGGCGGTCCATCGCACTTCCAGTGAGACGAGCAATGGTAGAGGGAGGGGCTGCGTCTTGGCCAACCAAATACCATGCACGGCGGCTATATCTAACGCAAGGTGCTGGAGGTTCGGGAGGTTGGAAAATATATTTTCCCCGTGACACCATAACGTGCCCAAGGAGACAGGGTGATACCGGAGGCCAATTACATTGGTAAGTGGAGCTGAGATCCTAGGGATCAAGTTTGTCGCCTCTAAGACTCGCAGCGTCGGCACATTTCCCGCGTGAAGATTAAAGAATGGTTCTGTGTCAGTAACGGCCTTCACATTCAAATACTGCAGCGAAGGCATATGCAAGTCAAACACGCCCTTCGCAGCATCATTCACTGTCTGGCGGCGGAGCGGCGACGTGACAACTTGGAGTTTGCCCACTTGCATGGACACCTTCCGCAGGAGAGAGGATTGGTCTGCATAGTTAGACATGCCACGGGCAGAATCCCCCAGGTAAACCTTTAACAAATGGGGAGCTGCACGCGAACACCAAGTGTCCACCAACCAGACCGGCCACTTTTGCCAATTCGCCTCGGCGAATAGCGCAGAAAACCCGATCACCACATCGCGCCACAATCTCGAAACGTGTGAGAGGCGGAAAATGTCGCGGCGGGCGTGCGCTCCAACGATTGTGTGCGAAACAATCTCGCGGATCACCTCAGGTGGGAGCACCCCAACAGGACACAGAGACATTTCAGCGGCCGCTCGTTCTCGCGATATTGAATCATAGACTCGTTGGACTTCTTGTTGGACAGCCTTGAGTTCGTGTTCGACCTCCAGGAGCGATGAAATCAAGTTATTTGTCTTTGTTCGCATCGCATCGCGCTGCGAAGGCGGGGTAGAGAGAATGTGAACTGAGGATGATTGTCGACTAAGCAGCGCTCCAAAGAGGGAGGTCTTTGCCTGGCGGAACTGCAGCCAAACGGAGTCGTCAAGAAGCATTGCGTTGCGTGCCATGAGAGTCGTGCTGTGAGACTGTGAGGTTATTAACTTGGAGAGGGGCGGCACCTGACCGCGGGCGGTAACGTAACTCGGTAATTATGGTCTCGGCTCAAAAGTCTACCCACGCGCGCACGGGCCAGGCAATTCAGTAAATATAGGTCGGCGCTTACAATGTGAGAATTTTTCTTCAGTCAGCACTCCCTCTTCCAACTGACTTGTGCGTACGACCAAGCACGCGTACAAATTACGAAGAAGGAGGAGAACGAATTTTGGTGGAATCTGGGCATGTCGTGTAGTTCGACTTGACGAATATACGACTAATCAGCTTCTTCCACATCCTTGTGCTCTTCGAGCTTTGGCGGTTGCTTTCTTTCTCATGTATGTATGTAGTCAAGTGCAAACTAATAAAGCTTTAAAGGACCCTACGACTGCGCTGCCCCTGGCGCTGCCTTTTAGACGCTAGACGTCACTCGCATCTGCCGGATGGTCGAGAAGGCTCATGACGTGAATTGCGAGCGAAAACAGACATTTACACTCGTTGCTCATCATCCTCCCAGCGTTGATAGCGCCATTGTTGCTCCTAAAAGCGTAACAAAATATGCAGTACTATGAGAAAATATTCCTGTATGAGCCCATAGGGCCCGCGAGAATCAGCCTCCGTCGCTTCAGAGCCGCCATTAAAAGGGCATCGTGGATAGACAACGTACGTGTATCGTTTTGGGATAAGGGATCTGAGGTTGCTGGCTCACAAGCTCTAGTGTTGCGGTTCACCGTTCTGGCGAATTCCCAGAGAGACCTCCCTTCATTTGCTCCTGGCACTCCGGAGGACGAGTGCACCAATCGTTTCCGGATTAGACTTATCGAGGTGAGCGCGCTCGCTTGGGCATTGACAAGGGGACCTTATATGTTTCTTAGACATTCAAGCGAGCGACATGTGTGTCTCATGATAATTACAGGGCGAGACGTTCAATCATACAATCAAGATCATGATTGAGTGTGAGATTGAGTGGTTGCATGCCTTTGACGACTCGCTAGTTGTTAAGATTCAAAATGGCGCCCACCACAGCACAAGTTCTCGCATCCATCGACTTGAACAGTGGCTTGCTGTTGCGCCCGCGGTTTTGCCAAGGCATTGCGAGCCTTGTTATCCAGCCTTATCCCACCCTGATCTAAGTGCATCCAAAATCTTGATCAAAGGCGAGGAGTCAAACGTGGCAATCTCGGGCATTATTGACTGGCAGGGAGCGACGGTCCCCTTTTTTCAACACACCCGTTCCTAGGTTCCTCGATGCTGACTTTCCAGTAACTGCACGATATGAAGAGACCCCATGACACGGTGTCATTGGTGATGATTCAACAAATTCCGGATGGACTGCCTTTACTGCGCATTGCGCATTGCGCATGCTACGACGACAGCTATGGAGGCGATATTCCAGCTTCCCTGTATGTCCGGTCTCCTTCAACGATGAAGAATGGCACCAGCAAAACGTTAACCTGAAATTTCACGAGCGGGAGGCGGTCCTAGAAACCGTGCTCGAGCTTCTGCTGTACGGTGAACATATCAGGTTTACTGAAGACGATTGTGTACTGGCACATCAGCTGGAGGATGCTGCTTGGCCATACCGAAGGATAAGTTCACACTCACGTCGGAACTTTGCATGTGAACAGTGAATGGCTATAACGGCGCACGTAACATTAATCCATTGGTCACATAATGCATCACCTTATGCATGATCTTTTAAACGATGCTACACCGGCGGGACATTGGTGCGATGTGATTCCTTTGTACCGACACTATAAAACACTCAAGTATCCGTGCTTGTGCAGAACAAACCCGCACATCTTAGTCTTAGCGGTCCCGGGGGGTCGGGTCGGGTCGGCTTACTCGCCACGAATACGGTTCAGCCGGCGGGCACAGGTTTGGCGTTGTGTGGACGTTCAACTGAGCAGGTTTATGTACACATGTTGATTCCACATGTTCATTGCCGGAATGAGCGCTGCAGTGTGACCTCTTCTAATCTAGGCGGAGGATGAGCCCAATATATTGAGATTGTTCAAATTCTAGCAGCGCAGCGCAAGTTTATTGATCCCGTGTTCGGGTTGCGAGGATTGTGGGATTAGCGCTCCTCCAGATCCGCGCGCTTAGGATCTCAAGATGTAGAGAATCCACCGTCGCCTCATTTTGAATTTATTTTCAACTTCTTGCAATATGGCTTGTGCCATTTCCAATCACTGTCGAAAAGACACTGAGGTATTTATAAAGAAGAGTGTAAATATTGAAACTCACGACTTTTGGCACACTTGCGAACAATAGTAAGTGCACATGCACCTCGAGCATAGCATGTCGGCGGGGACTGCTGACTCGCATCCCAGCATGGCGCAAACAGGTGCAGTGTCCACCGGGGCGCCACGTCCAAGCCGTCCATTGGATTCGTATGCATCTTCCCAGGTGCGAGCGATTTCTGGATCGATCTCACGTCGATTTTTCATGCGAACGGAGATATTCCGAAGTTGAATCTCCATTCTTGCCCGAATATGCGGCGTGGTCACCAGTGAGGAGATTGATTGACCAATGGACCTGATATTCTCTGTAGAGTGATCAGATTAGCAGCCACAAGTGAAGGCAATTCCAAGCGAAACCACGCACCGAGCTTCCGCGAGGCATCTCGACTCCACACTTCTACCAAATGCAGCACACCGCAATTCACGGCCTCCACCGCTGCTCGGTCGTCTCCAGTCACACACGCTCGGTCCAATATAATTTTGAACGTCGAGATCATACGATCATACAGTTGATGATCAAGTCTTCGACCCTTCTGGCGCACAGAGACGAAAATTGATTCATGATGGGACATTGCGAGCCTCATTATTGATGCCGACCAAGTGACAATCTTCTGCGAAGCAATGACATCCTGAAAGTCGGGGTCGCCGTCGATTTGGATCATAGAAATGAGAAGGTTTATTTCTACGATAGGAGTCTTCAAATCCTCCGGATCGTGGCCTGCGGATGTCACGCATTGCCGAACAAGTTCAAAATAGGGTAGTCCGGTCATTTTTTCGACGTTTCCTTCATTGGTAGACTCCATAACGCAGATCGTTAGTATGCAATCATTCAAGGTCTTTGCCGTAGCCTCGGCGAAAAATTGCGCTGTGTCTCTTGAGGGTATTTGCCTGATGGACTGTCGAAGCCCTGCAATTAGTGGAGTGATGGCATAAACAACGTCCCAGTTATCACTATTGATAGATTTAGATAATATAGGATGCGAAGGTCGAGGTACTGACATGGGGACCAGCCCGCCACAGAAGCTCTCCTCAACCAAGGGCATAAGACTTGCAAAGCAGCTAATCCTCGCCATTTCGAGATTCGGGTCTCCCCGCACCTCGCCTGGTTCCCACCACAAGGCGGCCGCATCGTTATACGTGGAGATGAGACCCCCGCCAAACCGACGATACTCGGCAAGAAGTTCCAGGCTCTCGGGCAACGAGCTGTCACGAAGCAAGTCTGCGAGTGATTCCAAGGTGAACATCGCAAAATACCAGGGGTGGATCTATAAGAAAATGAGTGCAAGCTTCTTCATAATGTTGCATGAGTCCGACATTTTGCGGCCCACCCGCCCCAGCCGCGTTGGACTTATTGGCGAGAAATCTGAACTCGTTCAGATATTTTATAAGCCTCGGGATGATCCCATCACGAAGAATCCGTTTGGCCGAGGTTGAGTTTAGGCCTCCGAACTTCAAGCCCGCCAACATGATTCGGAATTCAGCCCACCGCCAGGATCCTTCGCGGGAAGCAAGAGTGTGACCAGCAGCTAGTGACTTTAATATGGCAGATAACTCTGTACTGGCTCTTTGTTCCGCTTCGAGGACTTCGGAGGTCGCCCGCATCGCTGGCGGTCGTCGACGGCCATCATTCTGCTGCATTGCATTCAGCTGGTCTCCGGTGTCACCTTTGGTCCACTATGCAACAATTGGCGAGTGGGAGTAGGTGAGAGAATGGGATCGACGGTTTAGCAAGCGCTATGGTACGATTTGCAACCACAGCACTAGCAATGCGCCGACGAACGATGTGTTGACGAGAAGAGATCTTGCGACCTGAGCGACAAGTTTAGGCCGGAATCGCTGGGTTTTATGTAAGATATGAGTGATGGAGCCGCCGCGTAGAAGAAGAGACACGTCTGCAAAACGCGCGGGAGTACACAAGATACAACATTGCGCGGGAAAGGACCACACAACACATTAATGCGGCAAGGCCCACCACCCCCTCTCAACGCAATGGCATTGACGAATTTTGCGTATTTTTCTTCTCACTTTTGCCTCTGTGTTACTTTCTTCCATTACGCGCATTTGCAATGTTGATGCCAGAGACCCTTTTGATAACCGAGTAAGGAAGAAGAGACAACCCCTCTGAACTTGGCTTTAAAATTCTGTGGACTTGATGTACATGTGATGGTGGCATATGGACAACACGTGAACGAGGTGCTGCCCTGTCCTTTTCCTGCGCACCTGCCATAGCCATGCTAGACTTGTTGCGAGGAATCGAAAGTCGGGCAAATAGTTTATGAGTCTCCTGATAACTCCAATACAACAAATTCATGGTTGAGACCCAACTTCAACGACACTAATACTAGTAAAGCAGCCAAGGACCGGGAAGGGTCATAACCACATGAAATGAGAATGTCATTAGTAGCCGGTTCTTTCAATATGACGGATGAGTCTGCATAGGCACGTTGTTTCGCTTCAAGGGTTTCAACGGCCACCTGCTTCGCAGATAGGCGACGGCCACGGTTCGGCGGCATTACGTTGTCCTCGACGCTTTGCCTTTGGTTTCAGGGACCGAGATCTAGAGCTAAGGGCTGAGAACGCAGGCGCGGCATCCAGCAAGCGGTACGACACGAAGTGCGGCCACAGAGGTGCCGATAGACGGTGCGCAGAGCAGAAGAAGTGAGCTTCAAACACGAGTTCACCAATTCCACGCGAGATGAAACGAAGGGACTGCCGTGAAGACGTGTCCAGGGCGTGCGAGAGTGCGAGTAAGTGGGCGACTGTCGACAACGCGTACAATGCCACCCTGGCTTGTTTAATTTTCGCGATGTGTTGGCTACTGGCCTGTCTCTAGGCAGTACCTTTTGGAAGGCTTAAGAACGAGACTGGAACAGCACCCACACAAACGGTCCAAGGCAACAATCCCAGGCTCTCCCTGGCCAACCCGCGCTTGCCCATTCAACAGCATACTGCTGTCTTTGCTTAAACTCCTCTTCTTGCTAGGTCAGCCCGGGTGCATTTACTCATCGAATGCGGTTCAGTTTGAATTCGTAATCGTCTTCTTGCAATATGGTTTGTGCAATTTCCAGTCTCTGTTTGGAAAGCACTCTGAGTCGATGTATGGAAAAGAGCGCAAATGTTGGGACGTACGACTTTTGGCACACTTTAGAACAATAGCAAGTGCACATGCACCTCGAGCATATCATTTCTGCGGGAGCGGTTGACTCGCATCCAAGCCTGTCGCATATGGGATCGCTATCCGTTGCAGCAGGGTATCCGCGTCGCACGCTGGACTCGTACGCATTTTTCCAGGTGCGAGCGATTTCGGGGTCGATCCCACGTCGACCTTCCATGCGGATAGAGATCCTCTTAAGTTGAGATGCCATTTCTGCTTGAGCTGGCGCAGAGATCAATAGGGAAAACACAGCCTCGCAAATAGCCTTGGTTTCATCTGCGACGTGATCGGATGGGTGGATAGCGAAGACATTATCAAGAGAGTGCACACACCGAGATTCCCACCCGAAGCTCCACAGCTCCACCATTCCACGAAATGCAGCACCTTGGAGTCGACGACTTCCACCGCTGGTCGCCGGTCCCCTGTCAAACATGCTCGATGCAACATGACACCGAGCGCCGAGATCATACGGTTGTACAGATCACTCGGATCCCCCAAGAAGACTTCTTCATACTCTGACATTGCAAGCTTCATTATCGAAGCCGACCAAGTGACAACCATCTGCGAAGCGATAACATCCTGAAAGGCAGAGCTGCCGTCAAGGAGGACCATATAAAGGATAAGGCCCACTTCCGGCAAAGCAACCCTCAGATCCCTCAGATTATTGCCTGCGGATGTTAGAGATTGTCGGACAAGCTCAGAATAAGGTAGTCCAGTCATTTCTTCAATGTTCATTGGAGATATGGAAGTGGGCCTCATTAGATTAGGTGTCATGATGCAATCGGTCAAGACGTCTGCAGCAGAGACGGCGAAGGCCCGCGCCGTCTCGCTAGAAGCTGTACGCCTGATCGACTTCCGAAGCCCGGCAACCAGTGGGGCGAGAGCGTAAACAATGCCCCAGTCATCACTGTCAATAGACTTAGAAAATATGCGATGCAAAGGTTACGAAAGTACCAACACAGGGAGGCCTCCTTTGCAAAAGGATTCGTTGATCAGGGGTATAAGGCTTGAAAGGCAGCCACCCCTCACCATTTCGATATGTAGGCCTTCTCGCCCTTCGTCTGGTTCCCACCACAGGACGGGCGCATCGGTATATGTGCGGATGAGGTTTCTGCCAGATTGACGATACTCCGCGAGAAGTTTTAGACTCTCGGGCAACGAGCTATCGCGAAGCGAGTCGGTGATTGATTGTAGTAAGAATATGGCGCAATACCAGGGCTATAAGAAAAATGAGCGCAAGCATCGTCTCAATGTTGGGTAAACCTGACATTCTGCCGCTCATTGCCCATCACCATGCTAGACCCATCAGCGAGAAATCGAAAGTCGGCCAAATATTTTATAAGCTTCCCAATCACTCCAGCACGAAGAATCCGTTTGGCCACGGTTGAGTCAAAGTCGCTCATGCCCAATGACACTAACAGGTCGGTGACAGCACCCAAAGGCCGCGAGGGGTCAGAAATGGGAAGATCACGGACACCGAATGTTTTCAATATGACGGAAAGACCTGCATAGGCACGTTTTTCCGCTTCGAGGGCTTCGGCGGCTGTCCGCTTTGCAGGTGGTTGACGGCCACGTTTCAAGTTGTTCTGCGGCATTGCCTTCTCTTCGAGGCTTTGATGTCACGTTTGGTTGGAGGAGCTGAAAAACAGAGGTCTCGGAACGTAGTCAAGAGGATGATCGACGTGTCTAGCACGCGCCACAGCACGAATTGCAGTCACTGCGCAAGAGGAATGTGCCGACAAACGATGCGTTGACTGAAAGAGATCGTGAAATCGCGATGGCAAGCTTAAAGCCTAGATTCACCAATTCTATGCGATACAGAACCGAAGAAACTGTCGTGAAGGTCTGCAGAGGGTGTGGAGCAAGAGCACTGGCAGCAAGCGTTGGAGTCGTGGCGTGGGCATAAATATGTGATAACAGCATCAAATTCTAGTCCTGGGTGAGGCAGGTTCTGAATGGCTCCCGAGTCTACACATATACGCGTTTGTGTTTCGAATGGAAACGGGTTCGTCTTCACAGCCGAAGGTCAGCTGCTGATTTCAGTTTCCCTTTGCGATGTACAGGGTGATAGGTGTCATAGACAAAATGTGAATAAGGCGCTGCCTGTCCTTTTCCTGTGCACCCGCCATAGCCATGCTAGACTTGTTGGCGGGAAATTGAAAATCGGTCACTCCAGCACGACGAGTTCATTTGGTCATAGTCAAAGCCTAACTTCAACGACGCTAACACTGGTAAAAGGGCCAAGGGTCGGCAGGGGTCATAACCACATGAAATTAGAATCTCATCAGTAGCTGCTATTAGCCAGTGTTCTCAATATGACGGATAAGTCTGCATAGGCACGTTGTTTCGCTTCAAGGGTTTCAGCGACCACCCGCTTTGCGGATGGGCGACGGCCATGGTTCTGCGGCATTGCGTTGCCTTCGACGTTTTGCCTTCACCTTTGGTTCCAGGGACTGAGAACTATAGGCCTGGGAACGCAGGCGAGGGATGATGTCGATGCGTCCAGCAAGCGGCACGGCACGAAGTGCGGCTACAGACCTGCCGACAGACGGTGCGGTGAGCAGAAAACGTCGCGGGAGTTGGACAGTGAGGCGATTGTCAATAACGCGTACAATGTCACCCCAGCTTGTTTAATTTCCACGATGCGTTGGCTACTGGGCTGTCTCTAGGCAGTACTTTCGGAAGGCTTAAGAACGAGACTGGAACAGCACCCACACAAAAGGTCCAAGTGAGGCAACAATCGCACACTGTCCCTGGCCCAACCCCCGCTTGCCTCCATTCAACAGCATACTGCTATCTTTACCTAAACTCCTCTTCTTGCTAGGTCAGCCCGAATGCATTTGCTCGTGGAACGTGGTCAATTTGAATTCGTAATCGTCTTCTTGCAATATGGCTTGTGCAATTTCCAGTCTCTGTTTGGAAAGCCCTCTGAGTTGATGCGAGTGAAGAGCGCAAATACTGGGACGTACGACTTTTGGCACACTTTAGAACAATAGCAAGTGCACATGCAACTCGAGCATATCATTTCCACAGGAGCGGTTGACTCGCATCCTAGCCTGGCGCATACGGGACCGCTATCCGTTGCAGCAGGGTATCCGCGTCGCACGCTGGACTCGTACGCATTTTTCCAGGCGCGAGCGATTTCGGGGTCGATATCACGTCGACCTTCCATGCGGATAGAGATCCTCTTAAGTTGAGATGCCATTTCTGCTTGGGTTGGCGCAGAGATCAATAGGGAAAACACAGCTGCGCAAATAACCTTGATATCATCTGCGCAGTGATTGGATCAACAATTGTGAGTGGATAGCGAAGACATTATCATGAGAGAGCACACACAAAGCATCCTAGCCGAAACTGCACGGCTGCGCCATTCCACGAAATGCAGCACCTTGGAGTCGACGACTTCCACCGCAGGTCGCCGGTCCCCTGTCAAACATGCTCGACATAATACACTTCCGAGCGTCGAGATCGTACGATCGTACAGCTCATTCGGATCCCCCGAGAAAAGCTCTTCATACTTTGACATTGCAAGCATCATTATCGAAGCCGACCAAGTGACAACCATCTGCGAAGCGATAACATCCTGAAAGACGGGGCTGTCGTCAAGGAGGACCATAGAAATGATGAGGCCTACTTCCGGCAAAGCAACGCTCAGATCCCTCGGATTATTGCCTGCGGATGTTAGAGATTGTCGGACAAGCTCAGAATAGGGCAGTCCAGTCATTTCTGCGAGGTTTAGTCTAAATTTGAGAGCGGGCCTCATGAGACCAGGTTTCATGATGCAATCGGTCAAGAGTTCTGCGGCAGACACGGCGAAGGTCCGCGCCATCTTGCTAGAAGCTGGTTGCTTGATCGACTTCCGAAGCCCGGCAATCAGTGGGACGAGAGCGTAAAAAATCCCCCAGTCATCACTGTTAATAGACTTAGATAATATGCGATGCAAAGGTTACGAAAGTACCGACACAGGGAGGTCTCTTTTGCAAAAGGATTCGTTGATCAGGGGTTCAAGGCTTGCAAGGCAGGTGCCCCTCACAAGTTCCATACGCGGGTCTTCTCGCCCTTCGCCTGATTCACACCACAGGACAGGCGCATCGGCATATGTGCGGATGAGGTTTCTGCCAGATTGACGATACTCGGCGAGAAGTTTTAGACTCTCGGGCAGCGGGCTATCGCGGAACAAGTCGGTAATTCCTTGTAGATATGTCATGGCGCAATACCAGGGCTATAAGAGAAATGAGCACAAGGTTCGTCTCAATGTTGGGTAAACCTGACATTCTTCTGCTCATTGTCCATCACCATGGTAGACCCATCGGCGAGAAATCGAAAGTCGGCCAAATATTTTATAAGCTTCCCGATAACTCCAGCGCGAAGAATCCGTTTGGCCGTGGTTGAGTCAAGGCCGCTCATTCCCAATGACATTATCAGATACGTGACAACACCCAAAGGCCCCGAGGGGTTAGAAATGCGAGGATCACCAACAACCAATGGCTTTAATATGACGGATAGATCTGCCCAGGCACGTTTTTCCGCTTCGAGGGCTTCGGCGGCTGTCCGCTTTACAAGTGATTGATGGCCATGGTTGTTCTCCGGCATTGCCTTCCCTTCGAGGCTTTGACGTCGCGCTTGGTTGGAGGAGCTGAAAAACAGAAGTTTCGGAACGTAGCCGCGAGGATGATGTCGACGTGCCCAACAAACACCACAGCACGAATTGCAGTCACTGCGCAAGCGCAAGCAATGTGGCGAGAGACGATGCGTCGACTGAAAGAGGCCGTGAAATCGCGACGGCAAGCTTAAAGCTCGGATTCACCAATTCTATGTGAGACAGAACTGAAGGGACCGTCGTAAGGACTTGTCGAGGGCGTGGAGCAAGAGCACTGGCAGGCAAGCAGGTGGATGTACACAAGGAACAACAACGCGTGGGCGTTCGAGTCTTGAGCTTGCTGCTTCTGTTTATTGTACTGTGCTGCTCCTGGGGTAAGGAAGGGCTCTGAATGGCTTCTGAGCCCACACATATACGCATTTGTGTTTCGAACGGAAACGGGTTCGTCTTCACATCTGAAGGTCAGCAGCTGATTTCAGTTTCCGATTGCGAGCGATTTGTCCAGTATATCGCAGATTTATTGACTTCAGAATTTTTTGAAGAGGTGTACAAGTTGCGAGCAAAGTACAATATGACGGGTACCTTGATTGGCACTCTGCCGTCTGCATCTCAACAGAATATCTTTCTTGGATTACCCCTCTTGCTGCTGCCGGAAGAAGTAGTTTTACTCGTCGAAAAAGGTGTGTTGGATTCCGCTCTGCTTATTTCCCCGCTTTTGTGCGGTTCTCGATATGTCTTGGTAGGCGCAGCGTTACTCTTAGATGATATTGCCGCGCACAATGTTTCTCCTTCTCTCGATCAACTCGCCAAATGGCATTCATCGGGGGGAATCGATGCTCGAGCTTCAGCCGACGCCGATTGTACTGAAGGAGGGGAATCGCCAACTGTAGCGAAGGCCAAGGCCAAGGAGGCTTCACGGCCCGAGATCATAAGCGCAAAGCGAGCAGAACGCGAAGCGAAGCGATCTGCGCGCGCTGCAGCCGCTGGCTCCGCTGGCTCGAGGAACCCTGAAGAGCCGTCATCCGCAGCAGATATTTCCCTTTTTGCTCCCGAGGAGCCCTCTCGGACTGACGCGAGTACGGGAGTATCTGCATCGCCAGCACCCGTCTCGATGAAAGCCTCCGCACCGTCACCTCTTGTCAAACCTCATTCCGTTACTGTCCCCGCAGCGTCCTCCGTACTACCGTGGTATCCTTCGTCAGATAAACGCTCCGCATTCGCTGCTGCCTCTCCTGTCACAGCATCTCTCCTCCAACACCAACACGAATACAAAACCTTAGAAAGTGCTAAACAGGCAGGCCTATGGGCCTATCCATCTACTCAGGCAGAACGTGCGCGATGTGCAGTTTTTCGCGATTTGCATGAGAAAGGATATTGGATGGGTGGAGGGATGAAGTTCGGAGGCGATTGGTTAGTTTACCCAGGTACGTCTTAGTCTGTCTCAGCACCATCCAAAAAAACGACCCGGGTGCAGCCTTCAAGTCAAGTCTAACCAACCTCATTTTATTCCGTTGCCGTGCGCTGTGGGGCTTGGGGGTTGTTAGGTGATCCATTGCGGTACCATTCACACTTCGTGGCAACTGTGTACCCAACTCCGACATCGGCTATACGACCAATGGAGATCGTAGCTCTAGGCCGGCTGGGCACAGCCACTAAAAAGTCCCATCTACTGTGCGGATGGGATGAGGCGACGGGGAAGGTTGACTATTATTCGATCGAGTGGGCTGGCTTTGGATAAAATCCATATGCTCTAGAGATGATCTACCTGTACTGCAGTTCAGGGGGGTACCGTGGGTATTCTCGTCAACACCGCAAGAAGCGCACATCGCCACATAGTCCACAATGTACGTTATGTTGTATCATTTACGCCAAGCAAAAAAAAAAGATGCGCAGAAGGTGCAAGTACTTGTGCGGACCGGTCCCGGGCAAGTGCCAATACATTGTAAAGGGTCTTAGAAGTCGTCCGTATTATCGTCACAGTCATCCCCTGTTTCAGTATTCATTCCTCGTTTCCTCGCCGCTCGGTCGACACCATCATCTCGATCACGTGTGAAATCAAGCAGAATTTCTTGCAGTTCGATATCGCCGTACTCCATTCTTCTTATCGCAATGGCGTACGCCGCTAGGACGCCAGGCCAAAAAAATGTTAGATTCTGGAACAATAAAACATTGCGCAGGAAAGAGCTCAGAGAGTGTAGAGCTCCCCTCCCCCGCCTCACATTGGGACATGGGGTACAAGCAGGGAAGGGCAAGATAGAGGAAACAAAATCAGATTCACCATTCTCGATCTTCTTGAGAGATTCGTTGGTCACATGTTGTTTATTTGCAAGACCTCGGATATACGGCGTTAAGGGTTCCCAACCTGAGCAGTTCCAATCAACCAGAAACGCATGTGAGGTTCCATTTGAGGCAGATAAATAACTTACTAGCCGAGCATCCGCGAACAAAATGACAGATTTCAGCAACTTTGTGCCTACGTCCAAGCTGAGAGGCGACGGAGATGGCAAAGCGCATGAGCTCTCCGCTGACATCCGATACACCGAGAAGATAGTCTTCAATGCTGAGTGGAATAGGCTTGGAATGGCAATAAAAAAACAAAGGTTTGAGTGAACGTTAGTTCTTCAATGCAAATAACGATCTCGCAGACGGAAAACCATTGAAGTCTTGAGCTCAAAGACACGTACGTACGTCGAGGAATTTCAAAACCTCCGGGTATGTAATGAGCGTTCCATGCTCGAGGTAATGTGTAAACGAGAGAGCCTCGAGAAATTCTTGCAGCCCAGGTGATCTAAGTGAACATAGTGATATTTACGCGTCAAAATACGTGGAAGACATGGTCAGCTCGTGTTAGTTTGATCACGAAGAAGAACATAATATAGAGACAGAGAAGTATATATGTAGAGATAAGCACTAACATGGCCTTGCTGTACCGCACAGCTTCATGGCCCTCTAATTCGGCAGCAATTTTCTCGAAGAGAGGTTTTAACGTGTCAAATTTCCGACGAGCTTCAGCTGCCGCGTTGAGTTCCGCTGTTCGTCCGGGACCGGTAAGTTCGGGCTCCACTTCAGCTTTGGTGCTGGGGTCAGCGTCATGAGCATGGTCACGGCCGCCTGCACTTGCATCAACATCTGATGTTTTACCGTGGGCTGCGGTAGACTGATATTGCGTTGCATGCGTACGCCGTACGCCGGCGGCTACAGGAGCAGGTGCAGGTACAGCGGGAGGTGGAGTCTCTCCTATCGCAACGCGATGCAAGAGGAAGATTATACGTTTAGACTGGATAGTTAGATCGCGCGAGAGCTTGACGAGTCGTTCATAGCGATCATTGTGCTCGTCTAAGACTTGGCGGAACGTTTCAAACATAGAAAGCACTTCTGATCGCGTAGAAATGTTGTTAGCCGGGGGGACCGTAGGCGTCTCTACCACTGGTGGAGCCGTCGGTAAGGTGTTGACGGCCAAGATAGTCGGCCCTTCACTCATTTCTCTCGGATATACAAAGAATATAAGTTCTGGATGATGACTGGGTAGTCTGCGCAACAAGCGCAAACCAAATGCCGGGCACTTCCGAAGTGCACTTTAAGTATTCTCCTTCCTCCCTCCCCCCACAACCAATCCAAAGGCCGCGGGTACCGGCGTCATAAGTCGCCAAGGAAGCAGAAACGTGGTGTCTTGGCTACGCAGCCTACGCTGTTGAGACTCATTCGCCATGTCAAGTCCGCCCGGCGCCCCTTCTCCCTTTGCGCGAAGGCCAGGTTGTCCACTGTGCGGTATCGTCGCTACGCCTTACCCTCGAGAGGATGTCATTGGCAACCTCGACGCGAAGTTGTCATCTTCGACTGTGTATGGTGGAGACGGAGCCGCAGCGGCAGGCTCATCGCAGTCGACTCATGGTTATGAGCCCTATGCCGCATTACGGCGTGACTCTAGTTCTCCTGCGTCAAGTGGCAGTACCAACAGCAACCGAAATAGTGGTTTAGGATATGGTGGCGTGCCTATAAACGCCACGACGCATTCTAGTACGACGAATGTGATCGTCTACAAGGACCCCAACATCACTGCTTATATCGAGAAAAAATTCCCCGTCTCGAGTAAAGGTCACATCATTATTGTGCTCAAGTATGTCTCTCCCTCGGGCTACCGCCGCCTGGACTGTGACTGACTTGTGGGACATGAATACAGCCTTCATGTTCCCAACATATATACCCTTGTGAGTCGCCACCGCGTTAAATACAGGCTTCGAGCTTCGTTGGGTATTAACGCCTCTGTTTCAAGTCACCCAACGACCTTCCCTTATTGAACCACATACAAGTGACAGCCACTCGTCTGCTCCACTCCCTGAACCCGCCCACCACACCTTCCTCACCAACACCAGGGCCACGCACAACGGCTGAGGAAGCTATATCAAACCGTGTCCCACTATCCCCACCTGAACAAGAACCCTTTAATATCGGTTTTATCTCCCCGCCATTCAAAGATAGCAAGATACCCATCACAGATCACCTGCATGCGCATGCGTACATAGGTAAACCTGACCTAGCAGGTTGGTGGCGAGGGGTAGCGTACAGCGGGGTTGCGTGGTACTCCATTCAAGACTTGATTGCGGAGATCCGGTGAGCAGTCCAATTTTAGAAGGAAGCAATATCGTGTCCCTGCTGCGGGGAGTCTATTTGGTACTGACTCATTTCCAATTTATCTTTTATCGGCCCCCGATGGTTGTCCACCGGCAATGCAAAAAAAAATTAATTACGTGGGCCAAATCTCGCACTCGTTCGTTCCTCGGCCGATCATGGCCATGCTAGAGAAACGGTGTCGAACAACCGCGTCAAGTCTGGATACACAAATCGGCCCAATGCGCCAATCGATATGGTGCCTTCGGCGGGTGCTACGTACGGAATGCCTGATGGGACACCAGAGCAATACCTCCCACTTCCTCTTCAGGCCAACAAAGTGAACGCAAGTCCTGCCACTCCGAATATGAATGTCGGTTCTTCGTCTTCTTTGTTAGGTGGGGAGGGTTCTTTGAGTGGTGGGTCTTCGACAGCGGTGAATACGCGTGGTGTGATTCCTTCGTTGAGGGTCTCCACACTGGATGGCGGCATGGAGACGTTCGACCAAGGATATCCCTCGCCAACTGGCGGTCCGGGAGGGCACGGGGGAGACGGGACTGCGGCAGGTTCGAGTGTAGATCTTGGATCTTTTCGCCGCACTGGGAAGGAAGACGATGAATTTGAGCCGGAGACAGCGACGAGGAGTCAATTCCACGTTATGGATTCCGGTCCAGGACTTGGGCGTGCTGCCAGTTCTGGGGGGGTTTCATATGGCGCACATAAGCCACGAGAGAGCTTTGATGAGGCGGCTTGGGAAGGAATGGATGGTACGCCTAGTGGACACAGTGAAGTAGGGCAAGCAGGCCCTGGGCCCAGCACGATCCGTGCCCTCAGTGCTGCCGCCGCTGGGACCGGTACGAGCTCGCCTCCGCTACAGTGAATGTGTGATTACCCGCGGACGATTCCCCCGGTTTCCTTACTTTTCATCTTCCATCCTGCGCTGTCCCCCCTATCCATACCCGAACTGGCCTGTTTACGAATCCGACACAACTCCCCTCACCTTCTTTGTGTTACTTGGCTTTAGTGACGCCATCTCGAACGAACGCTGCAATCATAGCAATGTGCATCCTTAACACACCTCACATCTCATGTGTTATATTTTATTCAACCTCGTTGAGATTATGGCAATTCTCTCTCTCGCATACTTACTATACCAGCTGAAAACTCGCATATCTCATTATCAACAGTTTGCCAGTTTGCCTGCTCTGTCGAATCTTGGTTATATCATTGGCACTGGCCAGTTCATTCGTGCGTTTGAATACATCGCTGAAATGACACTTGTCCGAGATAACTGGCGGGACACACCTCGGCTGATTCCGAATGGATTGAATCCCAAACGGTGATCGCGACCACGTCACACGTCATCATCACCCGTGTCAGCACATCAAGCCAAAGTGCCGAGCAACATGATTACCAGCGGTCAGCGGCCAGCGGCAGACTCCCAAGCCCAAAACGGGCTTCTGTGACCTTTTTCTGCAACGTCTTCACGCGGGCGCGGCCCTGCCAAGACAAAAGTGAAAGCATACTTGGCTAATTCTGAGCGCTGTCATAAAGATGGAAAGATCATTCACACACGCTCCCCCCCTTTCCCCCCTTCCGAGTTGGCCGCTCCCCGCGTGTCTCCCATCCCTTCTCCCCGGGGCTAAACTTGACACACCTAAATCTGCCATAGCCATAACGACCTTTCTGTCTGGCGTCCACCCTACGATTTTCTGCTCTATTCTGCTTTGCAAGGGACCCCTCTCTCTTGGTTGGATCCTGAGCCGTTCTCGCGCGAACTAGCGCATTGCATTGCATATCGAAGAAGGCCTTTCGAAATTTATTGCGAACAAAGGCCGAGCGAACGATGCAACCCCTGTTACCAGAACCAGCCCCGTTGGTATCAATGACGCCGCCCTTTCCAGGCTCAAGTTTACGGTCTCGTGCACCTTCATCCTTTGCCCCTACTAGTACTACAGCAGCGCATGTGCCACCACCATCATCTCCTGGACTTAATACTGACACACCACAAGCACGAGTAGAACAACAACGACCTGAACTGGGGCACTCAAGCAGTTCTGCTCGCGCCATACCCCGAGATACCGAATTTGAAATTGTCCATGATTCCGGTATCAGTACTGCGCATGCCAAGCCCAACATCACGCTTGGACCCAAGAAAAACATATCACCATCACAATCTCCCCTTCGTTCGCCGCCGCCGCCGCCGACCACGACTGCAGCCAGTTCTCCGGAGTCGCCTACTCAGGCTCCCGCTCCTGCCATTTCCCACCATCCTCCACTTCCCGATGTACGTGCGATATTTTTACACATACCGTTTGCTCTCGGACCTGATCCATTCGTCCTGTCCTGCCTTTTTTTTGATTGTGCGGTCATACGATTCATATCTCACGGCCACATATATGCGTATGAAATGACAGGCGATACCGCCAACATTGCGCGAAATCCTTCATGCATATACTCTACAAGATGATGCGAGAAAACACCGCGGTATGCTCTTGGACGTCCTTCGCGCCAAATCTGCCGAAGACCAGGTGGGTAATTATTGTTATTATCTGGTCTTCTTCCATTCAGAGATGTCCTGGCGTTCATTATTGTTTTGTTTCGTTTCTCATCTTCGTTCATTATCACATCCCATCAAACAACCCGAAATTGAACACCCGCTTCCCGCTTCGAACCCACTTCGCCTTGACGGTGCCTGTGCCGTCACGATCCAAAACAATGACTCCTTCCCCCTCGTCCTTGATGCAATTGATGACTACGCCATATTCGACACATTGCAACCTCGTCGTTCATCGACAACGTCCTTCCTTGATGCTTTACATCGCTACGCATCACACCCATAACAATAATAGCGAATAGCTGCACTGGCAAATGTTAAACTTATTCAAATGCAAGCTTCGCTTCTCCAATTAGGAACGGCCTTGTCGAACGCTTCTGATGGTGCGGGCCCCAGTCCGCTGGAGATTTTATTGCGTGCTAGCAGTGTTGGCGGTGTCGGCGTCAGCGCTGGAGTTGGGTTTGGAGGTGTAACCGATGGAGGAGCGAGTCCGAGCCCGCTTTCTTCATTATCTCCGTCACTGTCGCTATCCTCAGAGCAGGTGGTGTTGGCCGCGGCAAAGAATATGGTGGGGAATACCCAAGCTCCCGGTGCCAGCGGGAGCGACGCACCCACTACCACAAGTGCTAGCACTGCTCATCAGCGAGCTAGTCATTCCCAGTCATCGGCATCGGCATCGACAGCGAGACCGCTTTCTCCGCATGGTCGCTATACAAGGCAGGACTCCGCCGGGATAGAAATAGATGTGGATATGAATGCGGATATGGATCCTGAACCAGACGACTCCGAGGAGGATCAAAATTCTCACTCTCATTCTCACCTGCACCTGCACAACGCGCACGCGCAGGGACATGGGCATGGGCATGGACAGATGCGTCGTCTTAGTCCTCCAATTTCACATATCCGAAGTGGAAGTCGAAATCAGGTTGAGAATAGCGCTGGTCACGGTCCACCCTCTCGTGTTCAGCACAAGCCCTCGTCCTCTTCTTCACCCCCCTCCACCCACCACTCAGGCCCCCACTATACACCATTGTCATCTGCCTCTATACGAACAACAACGACAACCGCAACGATGACAAAGGTAGGAGGAGGGGGAAATACGAATACGACTACTATAGCGACACCAGCATGTTCGAGAAAGCCATTGGCGCAATTACTCGCCCCTCTTCCGACGCATTCTATCCTTTATCCATCATCGAGAAGGAATAATCAAACCGGTATTACCACTAATAGGACACATGCACCGAATCAAAGTTCAGGTCAAAATCAGGGTGGCGTGCACATTTCTGGTAATGGATCTGGCTCTGGTTCTGGTCCCACCGGGGCTAGTAGAAATGGCGGCGGCGGCGGTGCGGAAGGACAATCCCTGACCGGCAGTACTCGTACCATTACGTATTCTTCCTCTTTCTCCGAAACAGTGGCAGCAACAGCAGCAGCGAATACCGAAACGAAGGACGGGGGGGCCGGTATTCCGCCAGAGAAAAGCACCGCTGACGCTCCGACAGGAACAGGAACGGGCGCGTCCTTTGTTGTAATAGATGAGCATCATCGAGGGCTAGAGAGGGAGGAGAGGAACACTGAAGATGCATAGTATTGGCGGAACGCGTTAATCTCCGACGTTCCAGATGTCTTTCGCTTTGCATATTTCTCTGGCATTGTCATACAAATATACACGTTTGGATCAGGCATCAAGACAGTTGTTGTATTGAAAGCCTAGTTGCACGCGAGGCTCGGCATTTGAAGATTCTCCCTGCATCTTGTCATGCACAATGCTTGTATTCCCAACGGCGCGCAACCACCAAATTCACTGCCGAATACACCAAGTTAGAAAAAGTGACAAGCAAACAGAAATGTAACAAATGTTCGGAAGTAGATTTGATCAGCAACAATGAACAGAAATTATGGCTGTCAAATGCGGGGAAAAATACGCAAAATACGCACAGTCGGCAATCCTAATTGCTTGCAAACGAGTAATTGAAGTTGTTCCAATTCGAGATGTTTGAAGTCCATCGAGGGTTTGCCCGTAAGTTCGGCTAGGAGTGTGCGCAGCTGACTCTCTACATGTGTATACGATCCAAGATACCATTGACAGCCCAAGTTGTATGGTCGAATTGTTCAGATCGGGAAGGACAAAAAAATACGTTCCAAGACTTACCATCCATATAGCCGATATCGCTTCCTGTTCGAGGGTGCAAAGTGCACGTACCCCTTCCGCGACTTGTAGTAGGAGCAGTAGTAGTAGGTTCAGAAGGTTTGTCAACGAATGCGATGGGGGTTTGAAGTGAGCCGGGTTCGATAAATTGGTTCACTTGTCTTGCGCATTCATTTGGGATTTCTGAGCCGGTGTACCTTGAGGTCCGAAAAGGGAAGAGAGCGCAGTGAGTACGTACACTGGTCACAAATATCACGAAGATAATGAGGACGTACGGCGGTTTCTTCACTATGTCCACCAGCATGACTGCCCTACAAAATAGCAATCGTCAGCATCATGTCCATGACCTCAATCGCCAGCGGCTGGGGGGAGCGTTAGAAAAACGAACGGACATGAGATGGGTAATCCTCTTCAAGTCACGATTGATTTCCAAAGACTCTTGCGAAATTCGATTCTGAATGATGAGCTCGTGTCGAAGGTGTTCCAGGCTTTGGGTGAGGCTTTCAACGCCGTCCCTCAGTTCAGCCGCTACACCCTGTAATGCATAACGACCTTCAGAATCAATAACATGTGCTTCTAGAACCCGAAAACAGCCGGGAGACACTCCAAACCGGATACTCACCTCAGTAATGGCTAGAGGCGCAGAGGACAACCGGTCTTCGACCGCGCTCAGCTTCTTGTTCATTAAATCTACTTTGGGAAGTAAAGCTTGTGCAGGGTCTGCCATCCCGCCTTTCGACAGCGATGCATTTACAGCTTGCGCGGAGATCGCTTTGCCTGCTTCGATCAGTGCGCGACCCAAGGTACCTGCGTCCGTCATGCTGGATTCTTCTGGCGTTTAGAAATTTTTAGGACGTGTTTTTCACAAAGGGCGGCGAGTGAGGTGGGGGAGTGGAATCAGCGTATGAGATGAGAGGCCTTTCCTGTGAGCACAGATATATATATGGCGAGTAGAAGGATCTACATTGCAAATCGCGCCAGGAGTTTGCAACAGAAATGGGTATGAGAATAACTACATGTGGTATGCTGGATATGGCTGGGGAATTGAGCGTGCAGGATTGCTCATGCAAGCGTAAGCTGTACGGCGAGGACCTCGGGAGCATCGAATGAAACCAGAAGAATGTGTTTACACTGTAAAATGCCCCATAGTCTGCCCTCAATGGCGGAGAATATTCCGTTGCTTTTACCCGATAAACCACCCTTGCTTGTCCCAGAGTCTAGGGAGACTCTAAAGAAGGGAAAGTACCATGCACAAACGAGAGCGACTCAGACAGATACGAGGAAACGCAACTCGTGACGATGGCGGCGGGTGGGAAATGTTGAATACATCCCGTGACTGGAATAAGTACACAAGCGCCCACATGGAAGTCGTCGACCAACTCATGTTATGATATACTGTATTGTACATGGTTTCTCTACACCGGGACGGGTTCTGTTTCAAGGCTAGTTACAAATTTGATCGCAGCGTCGTAAAGCCGTGTTCGAGCGTTTGGGGCATCGACTGTATGGTTCGCGCCTTTCAGGACTAGGCTGATGGGCGAAATTTTCCCACCACTGCTGTTCTTCCACTTCTGAAGAAGAGCCTCTTTCGCATCATATGTCTCCAGGAAAGGGGGATAAGCTTCGTCGTCATCACATATAACGACGAGCAATGGCACCGATGATTGAGCAAATTTGAGATCGTGTTCTTCGATCGTGGAGGAGAAATAATCATCATCCCCTCTATAAACATTCCAAGTTGTATGAAGCGTTCTTGAAACCATCCGCCGTGATGTAGACATACCTTCGTCCATATAGGCTGGCGAAGCGGTAGGCGGTGTATGGAACGGCCAATTCTGGCGCAACGGGTCCGTCGAAGTCACAGGATAGGGATGCTGCCAGGGGTAGGTACTCTTGACCCTTTCCTTCCATAACCATTCTCTGTGCGGTAGCGGCCCATTGTTTCGCCTCCTTAGTGGCTCGAATCTCAAAGAGCTCCACATCAGAAACAGGTGCTTGAAGAATGGCCCCAGATATTTTTGGTCGGCTATCCGGGTTTACAGTGACATATTGCATTGCATCTTGACATCTATTGAACGCATAGGATAGATAGGGAATTATTCGCTGAGCACTCGCCAAAGTTCGAGACGAAAACGTACCCTGTTGAATGGCCTAAAAGCACAATCCTCCGTTTTCCCCAGTCTTTTCGTAGATAGTCTATAACCAACCCTATCTCACGAGCATCCGTCTCCAGCATCTTGAATCCGTATTGGGAGTAGGAACTTGAGAGTTGCAAATGCACCAATGACCAGCCGAATGTTGCGATAGCTTCTGCAAAATCATATACATATCCGACGCTCCCAAGCCCATCCATAAGCCCCCCTTATGAATTCGAACCGAAAAAGAAAGACTGAGCGGGAGGAAACAGCTGCATATCGATGTGGAATTAATCCTTAAGAGCCAACTTCCGTACCGACAAAGATGAGAGCGTCGGATGCGCCGATGCACCCAGACTCAAGAACCGCAAGCTTTGTGCCAGGAATGACGGAGAGACGACCGCTGAGAGTCGGAGGGACCATAGTTCGAGGAGTACGTGGATCTCACTGAGAATGTTCGATGGATTCAGATAAGCCAAACAAGAATGGCATCTAGCCTCCGAAAGTACGGTCGGCAATGACCGTCACTTCCATATTCGGCAATGCCGATTGCGACCAAGCCACCAGGTTGCCTTAACTAATATGATAATTCCATGGCGGGCAGAGTTGTCGACTCTGGAGCAACTGACACCCACTGACAACCAAACAAATCGAGAAATGGTGCGGTCGGAAGACACTTTTATGGGAATTCTTTCCAGGGCAATTCCAATACAGCCTCGCCGTGGAGGCGGAGGTACTGAATGGACTCATGGGTTGTCATTGCCGTTTGTGGCAGGGACAACACAAACTGTGGGTTGGCTGTGGTTTGGTTGTCGGTTGTCTCGGCAAATCAAATTGCACATAACCTAACGCAGGTCACACAACGACTCCGAGTCCAACACCTGCTCGAAATATGTTTACCGGCCTGGTATGGGATTGTCCGAATATCGTGACGTTAGGCAGCTATTTTTAACAAAGGGTAGATCGAACATATAGGAACGGTCAGCGAGATCGTCCCTTTGGACCAAACGGAATCAGGCGGAGGGGGCTGGTCAATCACTATCTCAGATGCAGCGCCTGTCCTGGGTGACTGCCACATTGGCGACTC
>Ga0307508_10001504_pt1 | contig 26047 bp, 23 predicted proteins | sample 9_EM_MG_FD_203089 | JGI IMG/M metagenome (GOLD analysis project Ga0307508, IMG submission 203089) | Populus trichocarpa ectomycorrhiza microbial communities from riparian zone in the Pacific Northwest, United States - 9_EM | ecosystem: Host-associated > Plants > Roots > Unclassified | place... | reverse complement strand
CCGAGGGGCAATACGCGGGCCTCCGCGGAACTTACAGCCAAGCCATGGTCGACGGGCGCGGCTCGCTCCTGCCAGGAGGACAAAACCCCAGTCCGACGGCGCAACAGTTCGTCGGCAACCCGAGCATGCCGCAGCAAGCCTCTGGCTCGGGCCCGGAGCCGACGGATGCCGCGCGCGCGGTGCTGACGATGCCGCAAGAAACGGGCGTAGCCGTGCGCGCTGAAACGCAGCTTGGCGGTGAAGCAGCCACCCGCCCGCCCGTCAAATCCGCTGCCGGCGGCACGGTGGTGTTCGCGCTAGTCGGCGCGCTCGTCGTGGGCGGCGGCGCTGCTGCGTTCTTCTTGCGCGGGTCGCCGCCGCTCGCCGAGGCTTCGGCTCGGGTGAAGCCGCTGCCGCCCGAGCCGGCCGCTCAGGTCGCGCCCGAGCCGCCACCCGCAGCGCCCTCGAGCCCAGCGGCGACGCAGCCGTTGCCCTCGGCAATCGCTCCAACCTTGCCCGTTGGCGTAACGCTTCAGGTGATTACGGATCCACCGGGCGCTACGCTGATGAAGAACGGTTTCCAAGTCTGCGACGCCACGCCGTGTGACGTCAGCGCAGCCGTCAACGAAACGCTCGAGCTTTCGGGCGAAAAGGGCCCGCTCAAAGGCAAAGCCAAGGTGCTGGCGCAGAAAGACCAGAAGGTCACCATCAAGCTCGTTGCGCCCATCGCTGCACCACCCAGGCCGCGCATGTGTGAAGTCGAGATGGATGGACTGAAGATCTTGCGGCCCTGTCCGTGAAAGGGCTCGGCGTCGGCATGTCTTGCCTGAAGGGCTCGCTAGGTTCACTTGAGCGCGCCCGCCGCACATGCGCTACTGCCAACGAACGTCGTAGGGTCTGACCCGGTTTTTTCGGTCCTGTTTCTCGACGCTTTCGGTACTGCGCGTCCGAGTGATGGATCCACTTTGCAGCTTGCCGCCGAGTCGACGCCTGATGCTGACGACGCTGGCCGGGGTGCAGCGCCGCTTTCTGGGCGCCACCCAACCGCTCAAGCCGATCCGCGCGCGATTGAGCCGAAATTCGGGCCAATTGTGTTAGCGTCGCCGCCGGTCACAAGGAGCCTCGCCCATGCATCGCCGCTCGCTCGTCAGCTTCATTCTCGCCCTCGGTCTCGCGGCCACCGCTTCGGCCTGCAAACCGAAGGCAGGTGCTAGCAGCTCGGGCGCCGCAGACGCCGCCGAAATCGTGATCGGCCACTACGCGTCGATGACGGGCAACACCGCCCACTTCGGCCAGGACACGGACAAGGCTGCGCGCCTCGCGGTGGAGCAGCTGAACGCCGCCGGCGGCGTGCTCGGAAAGAAGCTCAAGATCGTGACGCTCGATACGCGCGGCGACGGCGCGGACGCGGCCAACGCAGTGACGCGTCTGATCGACGTCGAAAAGGCTACGGCGATCTTGGGCGAGGTGGCTTCCAGCCTCTCGCTGCAAGGCGGCCCTATCGCTCAACGCCGAAAAATTCCCATGGTTTCGCCGTCCTCGACCAATCCGAAGGTCACACAAGTGGGCGACTACATCTTTCGCGTCTGCTTCATCGACCCGTTCCAGGGCAAGGTCATGGCGACGTTCGCGCGTCAAACCCTGAAGCTTGACAGGGTAGCGATCCTGAAAGACGTGAAGAACGACTACTCGATTGGTTTGGCGGAAGCGTTTCAGAAAGCCTTCCTCGCTGCCGGCGGCACTATCGCCGCCGAGCAGTCGTATTCCGCCGGCGACACCGACTTCAGTGCCCAGCTGACTGCTATCAAAGGCTCGAACGCGCAGGCCATCTGGGTCCCCGGCTACTATGCCGAGGTGGGCGCGATCGCTCGCACCGCTGCGCGCCTGGGCGTCAAGATACCGCTCTTGGGCGGCGATGGCTGGGACGCGCCCGAGCTGTTCACGATCGGCGGCGAAGCCCTGAACGGCTCGTATTTTTCGAATCATTTCGCGCCCGACCAGGCCTCGCCTCAAGCGCAAAAGTTCGTCGCTGATTTCAAGGCCAAATACGGTCAAGAGCCGACCGGTCTCGGCGCGCTCGGCTACGACGGCATCATGGTGATCGCCGACGCCATCAAGCGTGCCGGCAAGGTCGAGCCGAGCGCGATTCGCGACGCGCTCGCCGTCACCAAGAACTACGAAGCCGTGACGGGTAACATCACCATGGACAGGGACCGCAATCCCGAGAAGAGCGTGGTGGTGCTGAAGATCGACGGCGGCAAGGCGAAGTACGAAGCGCTGGTGAAGCCGTAAGAAAGTGAGCACGCTACTCCAACAGCTTCTGAACGGGCTTTCACTGGGTTCGATTTATGCGCTGATCGCGCTGGGCTACACGATGGTGTACGGCATTTTGAAGCTGATCAACTTCGCTCATGGCGAGGTGTTCATGATTGGCGCATACGCCGGCTATTTTGGCGCGTCGGCGCTGGGTGTCGAGCGCTACGGAGCCGCCGGATTGCCGCTATATTTGGCGGTTTTGGTGCTGCTGTTCGCGATGGCGGTGGCCGCCCTGCTCGGCGTCAGCATCGAGCTGCTCGCGTATCGACCGGTGCGTTCGGCGCCGCGGCTCACGCCGCTGATCACCGCGATCGGTGTGAGCCTATTCTTGCAGAACGCTGCCATGCTCTTGTTCTCGCCCAATCCGCGGCCCTACCCGCCGATCTTGCGCGAGGTTCGCTTCGAATTGGGCGGCGTGATCGTCACGAACGTCAAGTTGACGATCTTCGTGGTCGCGATCGCGTTGATGCTCGGTCTGAATTGGTTCATTCAGCGCACCTGGACGGGCAAAGCGATGCGCGCCGTTTCGACCAACATCGACGCCGCTCGGCTGATGGGCGTGGATACGGACCGCATCATTCGCGCCACCTTCGCGGTCGGCTCCGCTCTGGCTGCGGCGGGCGGCATCCTGTTCGGCCTCGACCAGATCATCATCAACCCGCTCATGGGCGTACTAACGGGGCTTAAAGCTTTCGTGGCGGCTGTTTTGGGCGGGATCGGCAATATTCGGGGCGCGGTGCTGGGCGGGCTGTTGATCGGTCTGGCCGAGCAGCTAACGTCCGGTTACTTGTCGCCCGACTATCGCGACGCGGTCACGTTCGTGATTCTGATCTTCATTCTCATTCTGCGCCCCGAGGGTTTGCTCGGCGTCGTGCGTCCGGAGAAGGTCTGATGCGGCTGCTGCTGCGCCTGGCCGTCGCGAGCGCGATCGGCCTCGTGCTCTACGGCATAGGCTTGTGGCTGCAGGGTGGCGTCATCGAGTACGTGCAGCGCATCGTCTTTTTGGCGGGCATCAACGTGATTTTGGCCGTGGCCCTCAACTTGATCAACGGCACGACGGGCCAGTTTTCGATCGGGCACGCTGGCTTCATGGCAGTGGGCGCGTATGGCGCCGCGTTCTCGGGCGTGAAGCTTCAGCCCGTTTTGCAAAATTGGATCGGAGCAGGGGCGGTGGCCGACGGGCTCACGCTCAACGTAGGGCTGTTGGTGGGCGCAGTGTTGGCCGGTCTGACGGGCCTGCTAGTGGGCGCGCCCAGCTTACGTTTGCGTGGCGATTACCTGGCCGTCGTGACGCTCGGCTTCGGCGAGGTGATTCGCATTTCCTTCAACAACGCGAAGTTTTTGGGCGCCGCCACGGGCTTTTCAGGCAACTCGCCGGCGGGGCTGCCGGCGCTGACGACCTTCTTCTGGGTCTACGCCTGGGCCATCGCGATCTTGATTTTGATTCGGAACCTGACGTTTTCGCAGACGGGCCGATCACTTGCGGCGATTCGCGAGGACGAGATCGCTGCCGAAGCGATGGCGACACCGACCACCCGACTCAAAGTGTTGGCGTTTTCGCTCAGCGCCGCGAGCGCCGGCATTGCCGGAGGCCTGTTTGCCTTCATGCAACCCAGCATTCGCCCAGAGGACTTTCGCTTCGACAAGTCGATCGACATGGTCGTGATGATCATCATCGGTGGTCTGGGCTCGATCTCGGGTGCAGTGGTGGGGGGCATCTTCGTCGCTGTGACGTTGGAGCTGATGCGCGACTTGCAGCAATACAGGCTCGTGCTGTACGCACTGCTGTTGATTGTGATCATGCTGGTGCGACCGCAGGGGCTCTTGGGCAGTCGCGAGCTGTCTCAGGTGTTGCGCTTGCGCTTCGGGCGACCTAAAGCGGAAGCCGCAAAATGAGCCTGCTTTCGCTGGAAAAGGTGGACAAAATCTTCGGTGGCCTGAGCGCTTTGAAGCAGGTGTCGCTCGAAGTGCCGGAGCGGGCCATCTTTGGCCTGATCGGGCCGAACGGGGCGGGCAAGACGACGCTGTTCAACGTCATCACCGGCGTGTACTCGCCCGACGGCGGCGTGATTCGCTTCGAGGGGCAAAGCATCGGCGGACAGTCGCCGGCGCGCATCGCTCACCGCGGCATCGCGCGCACCTTCCAAAACATTCGCCTGTTTCGCGCCATGACCGTCGAAGAAAACGTGATGGTGGCGGGCCACCACCTGCACCAGGCCAGCGTGCTCAGTGCCATGCTGCGCACGCGCGCGCAGATCGCGGATGAAGCGCGGCTGCGCAAGCGGGCGGGTGAGCTGCTCGAGATCATGGGCCTGGGCCAACATGCCGAGGACGTGGCGGGCTCGTTGCCGTACGGCTCGCAGCGGCGTCTCGAAATCGCGCGCGCGCTGATGCTGCAGCCCAAGCTGCTCTTGCTCGACGAGCCGGCGGCCGGCATGAACAGCCAAGAAGCGGCCGAGCTCGAGCGCCAAATCCGCTTTTTGCGCGATCAAATGGGGCTCACGATCGTGCTCGTCGAGCACAACATGGCCGTGGTCATGAGCGTGTGCGAAGCCGTGCACGTCGTCGACCACGGCGAAACCATCGCGCACGGCACGCCCGAAAACGTGAAGAAAGATCCGGCCGTGCTCGCTGCCTACCTCGGCAAATCGACGGAAGAGGTCGCGTGACGAACGGCGACGCGCTGCGAATCAAAGACTTGCGCGTCAGTTACGGCGGCATCGCCGCCGTCCAAGGCATCTCGCTCGAAGTCGACCGCGGCGAAATCGTCACGCTGATCGGCGCCAACGGCGCCGGAAAGACCAGCACGCTCAAGGCGGTCGTCGGCTTGGTGCCGGCGCAGTCGGGCGAGATTGCGCTGTTTGGTGAACCGCTGCGCGGCGTGCCCACCCATCGTATCGTGGGCCGGGGCGTGGCCCTCGTTCCGGAGGGGCGCGCGATTTTCGGTAACCTGACCGTGTCGGAAAATTTGGAGCTGGGTGCGTTCTTGAAGCGCGAGCCGTTGGCGCTGGCCGCGCGGCTCGAGCGTGTTTTGAAGCTATTTCCCAGGCTGTCTGAGCGTATGGCGCAGGAGGCCGGCACGCTTTCCGGCGGTGAGCAGCAGATGCTCGCCATCGGTCGCGCCCTGATGAGCGATCCCAAGCTGCTCTTGCTCGACGAGCCGAGTCTGGGGCTGGCGCCCAAGCTGGTGGAACAGATCTTCGAGGCCATCGTCGAAGTGGCTCGGGGCGGTTTGACCATCTTGCTGGTCGAACAAAATACGCGACTGGCGCTCGAGACCGCGTCACGCGCCTACGTGCTCGTCACCGGCGAGTTGGCGCTCTCCGGTGCTTGCGCACAGCTGCGTGAAGATCCGCGGATCAAGGGCGCGTACCTGGGCGAAGACGTGTCCGCGTGAAAACGCGCACGGGCGGCACGCAGCGGGCCACGTCGCCTGGCATCACATTTCGCGGCAATCTGCGCTCGACGCGGCATGGCTGGCTCCGGCTCACGCCCGCCTACTCGGTCGAGCTCGTGCGCAAGTTGTTGGCCGGGCGTTCCCGGCCAGAGTTGCCGGTTTTGGACCCGTTTTGCGGCACCGGTACGACGCTCACGGCGTGCGCCGAGTTGGGTATCGCCTGCCAGACCGTCGATATCAATCCGTTCTTACGTTGGCTGGCCGAGGCGAAGAGCCGCCGCTACTCGGCCGCCGATCTTCGAAGAGCCCACGAGCTCGTGCTGGAGATGTCCAACGCTGCGCGCCGCGCGCCCAAGCTCGGCTGGGTGCCTGCGCTGCATCGTATCGAAAAGTGGTGGGACGAACCGACGCTCAGTGCACTCTCGAGCGCCTTCGGAGTGCTGAATCGCAAGCGGGGCAAAGCGCGCGATCTGGCGGCGCTGGCGTTCTGCCGCGCCTTGGTCGACGCCGGCAACGTGAGTTTTCGTCATCAGTCGATGTCGTTTCGCGAGCTCACACGGACACCCGACGTGGCCGCACTGCTCGGCGCGGCGTTCGACGCCGTGCGGCTGGGCGCCGCGCAGTCTTTCGCGGGTGGTGAGTCGCAGGTGCTGGTCGGAGACTCGCGCCAGCTCAAGCGGCTTTTGCCGCGTAATTCTTGCGGATCGGTCATTACCTCGCCGCCGTACGTGAACCGGATGAGCTACATTCGTGAGCTGCGTCCGTACATGTACTGGCTCGGGTTTTTGGGCGACGGTCGGCAAGCGGGCGAGCTGGATTGGCAAGCCATCGGAGGCACCTGGGGCGTCGCCACCAGCAAGCTTACGACCTGGCGGCCCGACACACAGCTGGAGCTGCCTCGGCTGCTCCCGCTGCTCAGCCAGATCGAGCAACGCAGTCCGATCCTGGCGCGTTACGTCGAACGCTATTTTTGTGACATGGACCAGCACCTGCAAAGCCTCGGGTGTGTGCTCGCGCGGGGCGGGCGAGCCCACTACGTGGTCGGAAATTCGAAGTTCTTCGACGTCGTGGTTCCAGCCGAAAAGCTGTTCGTCGATCTGTTCAAACGTCACGGCTTCACGTCGGTCAACGCGCGCGTGCTGCGGCGCCGCTCGAGCAAGAAAGAGCTGTTCGAGTACTTGGTCAGCGCCGACAAGGCTTGAAGCGCGCTCAGGCGGCCTCGAGCACGCCAAAGGCCGCGATGCCCGATTTGCGCAGCGTGCGCCGGAGCTCATCTGCGCGGGTGGCCGGAACGGCGAGCAATGCGGCGAGCAGCTCTGCGCCGAAGCGGTCGAGCGTGGTGGTGCCGCAGGCCGCGAAGTCTTGCGACGCGCCGTTAAGTACCGCAGACCATGCGCTGCAAAGCTCCCGGTACTTGTGCGAATAGCGCGCATTGCCGTCGAGGTAGCCTCGGCTTTGCAGGGTGAGCTGGACGTCTTTCGCCAAGGCCTCGGCCGGCAGCGGCTCGAGTCGCAACAGGCGTGGCACCAGCGCCGCGGAGCGGCTGGCGCCCTGCGCCATCAACGCCGAAATCAGCGCCGATTCGAAGTGCGCGAACGCGGGCGGCGTCGCGTTTGGCGCTTCCAACGCGGGCTCGCCGGCAGTTACGGGCGTCGCCTCGATGTGCAGGGTTAGCTCCACTTCGCTCGGGTGTTCAGCTTCGGGCGCGCGTTCGACTTCGGTCACGCGCTCAAGGCTGGGAACGGGTGCGTGCACGGCGACGGTCAGCTCTCCGCCGATCAGCTGGAGATCGACGGGGCCGTCGACCAAGCCGTCCTCGTCCTCGAAAAAGAGCACGAACGGTTGAGCGGCGACTGGCTCGTGTGGGGTCAGCGCTAGCGTGGCCGGGCCGATCAGCTCCGTGCAAATCCAGATGGCGCCGCCCGAGATCTCGGCGTTGTCGTTCGGAAACTCGGACGCTTGCGACGGATGCACGTCCGTATGGCTAGTCCCATCGGCGAATCGCGGCCAAAAAAGCCGTCAATGCGTGCGGCGCGCTTATTTAGGCGCGATCGCGACGCTCGCGGCATTGCCCGCGTTGATGCCGCCATCCGGCACGGCGCTGCCGTGGGCGACGAGCATGAAGTTGACGATCGCCCAGTATTCTTCGGGCTTGAGCGTGCCCGCACGGCTCTTGGGCAGCGGCATGCGCGTGCTGACGTAGCCGTACAGGTCTTGGGCCGTGCGGAAGGGATCGCGCGACGGCGCGCCGGGGGGCCGAGTCGTGTCGCCGGCTTGTTGCTGTTGGTTGTTGCTCATCGCCGGGCTGGTCGAGAGCGACTTGTCGCGTGGGTACTCGGCTAGAGCAGTGGTGCCGATGACCGCGGGCGCGTTGGTGAGGCCCTCACCGCGCTTGCCGTGGCACGCCGCGCACTCCCTATCGAACAGCTCTCCACCTGGGCCGGCCTTCTGCTTGGCGTTGGCCATGTTCGGTTCGCTGGCGCCCAGCGGCGTGGCGCTGCAGGCCGCCAAGGCGACTCCGAGACTTACAATTGAAGAGCCGAGCAGCACAGCGAGGTGCGACCGAGACATGGATGCCGTCCTTTTTTGAGCGGGCGAGGAGCGCCGGAGGAAGTCGATATTCGTCGAGCCTCCGGCGTTTCTCAAACAATTCCCGGCCGTCTTGCCACGGATTGGAGCGGCGCGAGCCATACCCAGGAAAGCCGGCCATGAAAGCGAGAAGATCGGTTGTTTGGCGGCCAGGTGGCCGAGGTCTCGAACAGCGCCGGGGCCGTGCGCTATGGTTGGGGCGTGCGAAGTCGTCTTCCGGCTTTTGGTTCGGCTGCCCGCGCCACAGCGGCGCTCGTAGCCGGGGCCGTGCTGGCCGGCTGTGGGCCGTCGCAGCCGCCTCGCTGGGCCCAGGGTGGCTCGCCGCTCGCGCTCGGAGCAGCTCGCTGGGCCCGCGACGGGAGCGGCCCCGTCGAGCTCCGTCCCGACGGCAAGGTGCTGATCGACGGTGACCTAGCGTTCGTGGTCGATCGCGCCGGACGCGTTGCCAACGACGAGTACGATCCCTACGCGGTGCTGTTGCCGGACGGTCAACTCGCAGGCGCCGGCGATCAAGCTCTCGGGCAAGTTGGGACGAGCAATGCCGCGCCACCGGGCGGTCGTGAAGCGTGGCTCCAAGTAGCAGCGGACGGACGCGTTACCTATTTCGACAGCGACGGCGAGCGCTCTGCAGGTGGTGTTTGGCACGGCTGCGTTGGCCCCGTGCAGCGCACCTGCACGCTCGTGACGCAGCTGATCGCTCTGCAAAACTACCGCGGTTCTCGCAGCGGCGTGGGCATCGGAATCGGCGTGGGAGTCGGCGTCGGCTTCTGAGCGTGCTAAATCCGGAATCCCGATGCTCGACGCGCGCTATGTCGCCGACAACCTGGACGAGGTGCGCCGCATGCTACGCCGCCGCTCGCCCGCAGCCGCCGGCCTGCTCGACGGCATCTCGAGCCTCTCCAGCAAACGCCGTGAGCTGATCGGCAGGACAGAGGCGTTGCAGGCCGAGCGCAACGCCGCCAACGACGGCATGGCTCAGCTCGCGAAGAGTGGCGACAAGGTCGTCATGGCTCAGCGCCGCGAGCGGCTCAAAGCGTTGAGCGAGCGCATCAAAGATCTCGAGAGCGAGCTTTCGGCGATCGAAACCGAAATGCAAGATCGGCTGCTCAGCATCCCGAACGTGCCGCACCCGTCGGCACCCGACGGTGAAAGCGACGAGCAGAATCCGACCGTGCGCACCTGGGGCGAAGCGCCCAGCTTTGCGTTCGAGCCCAAGCCGCACTGGGAAATCGGCACGAATTTGGGGATCTTGGATCTGGAGCGCGCGGCCAAGCTCTCGGGCGCGCGCTTTTCGGTGCTGTGGGGTGCGGGCGCGCGGCTCGAACGGGCACTGATCACGTTCATGCTCGATTTGCACACGCGCGAGCACGGCTACACCGAGGTCTATCCACCATTTTTGGTGCGCGCCGAGGCGCTGGTCGGGACCGGCAATTTGCCGAAGTTCGAAGACGACTTGTTCAAAACGCGGCGCAGCGATCCCAACGATCCGAGCGCGCTGTATTTGGTACCGACCGCCGAGGTACCGGTCACGAACCTGCACGCCGACGAAGTGCTCGAGGCCGCCGACCTGCCGCGCGCCTACTGCGCGTACACGCCGTGTTTTCGCAGCGAGGCCGGCTCGCACGGGCGCGATGTGCGCGGCTTGATTCGCCAGCATCAGTTCGACAAGGTCGAGCTCGTGCGTTTTGCAGCGCCCGAAAGCGCGCTCGAACAGCTCGAGCTACTGACGAGCCACGCCGAAGAGGTGCTGCGCCGCCTGGGTTTGCATTATCGCGTGATCGAGCATTGCGCGGGTGACCTCACGTTTTCGTCTACCAAGTCGTACGATCTCGAGGTGTGGTTGCCGTCGCAACGAGCTTTCCGTGAGATCTCGAGCTGCTCCACTTTTGGCGACTTTCAGGCCCGCCGCGCCAAAATTCGTTACCGCCCCGAGCCGAAGGCCAAGGCGCGGCTGCTGCACACGCTCAACGGCTCCGGCCTGGCTGTCGGTCGCACCTGGCTCGCCATCTTGGAGCAGTACCAACAGCCCGACGGCAGCGTGCTCGTGCCCGAGCCGCTGCGCGCTTTCATGGGTATCGATCGCATCACGGGCGTTGCGGTTCGCTGAGCGCGAGCGCGGGTGAGGTCGAGTTTCACACGTGGCGAGGCCGCCCAATGCGCGAGCCCGGAGGGGCTGGGCGGCGAGTGCCTAAGGCTTACCCGAACCGAGGGGCCGCGAGTCTATTTGCGACGGCCGCGTTGTTTGCCGGGTTTGCCGCGGCCCGTGGCGTCGCTGCGCGGGAATGAGCCGCTGAGCTTGCCGGCGCCTGGCTTGGGGTGACCGGGCTTGCTGGCGCCGGGTTTGTTGGGGCGCTGCGGCTGACTTCTGCCGCTGGTTGGTCGGTTGCCGGAGCGCTGCTCGGCCGGGTGTTTGGGGTTGCCGGGGCGGCCGCCGCGGGCGTCTTGCCGCTGCGCATCGCCGCGCTTGGCGCCGGCACCGCCGTGTGAGGTGCCGAGTCGCTGCACGCGGCGTGGCATTTCGGGCGCGTCTTTCAACTGCTTGAGCAGAGCCTCGGGCGGCACGCGGCGGCCGTAGGTTTGGCGGCGCAGGATCGCGACGTCGTCGACCGTCACCAGCACGCGATCGCCGAGCGAGATGGTGTCGCCGGAGCGCGCGCCGACCACCGACAGCTCGTCCTCCGACAGCTGGTATTGGTCGGGGCCCATGGCTTCGTAGCGCACCAAAACGTCGACGAACGGCGAGTCGAGGCTGATGAAGGCGCCGCTGCCAACCAGCGCGCTGACGGTGCCTTCGAAGGTTTCGCCGATGTGCTCGCGCATCAGCAGGCAGCGGTACAGGTCCACGACCTCCCGCTCGATGTCCATGACCGCGCGCTCGCGGGCGGAGGCCAACGTGGCCGAGAGTTGTAATGCCTCGCGCGCCGCCGGGCTGGTGTCAGGCTTGTTGCCGCGCAAGAGGGCCTTGACGGCGCGGTGCACCTGCACGTCGGGGTAGCGGCGAATCGGCGACGTGAAGTGCACGTAGTTTTTCGACGCCAGACCAAAGTGCCCGATGTTGGTCGTGTCGTACGCCGCTTGCTTCAGCGAACGCAGCAAGAGCATCTCCAGCACTTGCTTGCGCTCGTGCTTCTGCACTCGCAGAAGAAAGCGACTCACACCCAGCGGCTCTTTCATCGCCTCGGGGTCGAACTCGACGCCCAGTCGCTCGGCAACCTCGCCCAAACGCGCGAGCTTGGCTTCGTCGGGCTGGCCGTGAATGCGGTACACGGTCGGTGCTTTGCGGTTGCCTAGCCACAAGGCGACGGACTCGTTGGCCAGCAGCATCAGCTCCTCGATCATCGAATAGGCACGTTTTACGCCAGGATCTTGGGCTCGGCGCACCACGTCGGTGGGCGCGCCCGTTTCGGGATCGACCAGCACGCGGGCTTCGGGCAAGTCCATGTCGAGCGCGCCGCGGCTCATGCGCGCACGGCGCAGCTTGCGGGTGAGCTCGTCCATGACCTTCAGATCTTTCTTGAAGGCCTCGGCAGCCGCGCTCTTGGGCGGCGTCTCGCTGAAGCCGAGCGCGCGCGCGACGCCGCCGTAGGTGAGCATGGCGGCCGAGCGCATGACACCCTCGACGATTTCGTAGCTGGTGAGCAGGCCGTCGCGATCCAAGTCCGCGATCACGCACAAGCACAGCCGCTCGCGCTCTGGTAACAGCGAGCACAAGTCAGCGGCCAGCGCGGTCGGCAACATCGGAATGGCGCGGGTCGGCAGGTACACGGTGCAGCCGCGCGACAGCGCTTCTTCGTCCAGCGCCGAGCCCGGCTGCACGAACTCACTCACGTCCGCGATGGCGATCCAGGCGCGGTAGCCCTCGCCGTGACGCTCGACCCAGACGGCGTCGTCGTGATCGCGGGCGTCTTCGGGATCGATGGTCGGCAGGGGAATTTGCCGGAGATCGGTGCGTCCGTGCAGGCCGCTGGCCTGCAGCTGCTGCGCCAGCATCTCGGCTTCGCGCAGCGCCGCTTCAGAGTGCGACTCGCGCACGTCTTCTCGCACCAAGATCTTGGTAATCTCGACGTTGGGCTCGCCGGGTGGACCGAGCACGCTGACCAGCTCGCCTTCCGGATTTTCGTCTTGGAAATCTGGAAAGCGCGTGATCGACACCACGGCGGCGTCGCCGTCTTTGCCTAGCTTGCCCGGATCGCTCACGACGATCGGTCCGCGCAGGCGCGAATCGTCCGGTTCCAGCCAGGCGCTCTTGCCGCGTCGACGCAGCACGCCGGCAACACGCGGGCCGCGCCGCTTGACGATCTGGTCGATGCGTCCCTCGAGCCCGCGATCACTCTCTGCGACGACGCTGACCAGCACGCGGTCGCCGTGGAGCGCGCCGCCGATCGAATCGGGCGGTACGTAGACGTCGTCCTGTCCCGCGCCACCCGCCACGAAGCCGAACCCGCGCGGGTTCATGTTCAGAAGGCCCTCGAAGCCTCGGCTGGGCCGAGAAGGGCGGGATTTTTCGGGCGTTCTGCGAGCCATGGAGGGCGGGTTCATAGCCCGCTCCCCCCTGGCCGTCCTCGGGAAACGGCTGGAATTTCGCGGCGGGCGGGAATTATCGGGGGTTTGGGCCGGTATTTTCTGGCGTGCTGCCCGCTCAGCTGCAGTTTGGGTATAGAGCCCGCGTGCCGAAGCTGCCTTGGCTTACGTTGGTGCGTGTCGCCGCGCTCGTGGCGCTCGCTACTTCCGCGGCGTTGCTTAGCGACTACGTCGCCGGTACGCCCAGCTTCTGTAGCGCCGCGTCTGGCTGCGGGATCGTCAGGCAGAGCCAGTACAGCCACGTCACGCTCGGCGACGGTCATTTCATTCCGTTGCCCGCCTTCGGCGTCGCCGGCTTCGCGGCGCTGTTCGCCGCCACGTTCCTGTCGCGCAGCCTGACCATGGTCGCGGCGGCCATGGGTGGGCTCACGGCCCTTTGGCTACTTTGGATCCAGGCGACCGTCGTGCAGCACTTCTGTTGGCTGTGCGTGACGACCGACGTTTCGGCCGTCGCCGCTGCGGCCGCCGCGCTGAGCCTGCAGAGCTCGATGTGGGAACACGAGCTCACGGCGCGCCTGCGCGCCTGGGCCTGGTGGGCGCTGGCTGCGCTTTCGCTGGCCGCGCCGTTGGCTTGGCCGCAGCTGAAGGCTTCACCACCGCTCCCGAGCGCGGTGCTGTCGCTGTATCAGCAGAGCAAGATCAACGTGGTCGAGTTTGCCGACTTCGAGTGCCCCGCATGCCGGCGCTTCTCGGGGATTTTGAAGGAAGCGCTGGTGCCCTACGGCGAGCGCGTGCGCTTCGTTCGTCTGAACAAGCCGCTCGAAATGCACGAATATGCGCGTGACGCCGCGCGCGCGTACGTCTGCGCGCAGGCGCAGCAGCGTGGCGAGCCCATGGCCGATGCGCTGTTCGCGACACCGGACCTCAAGCCGGCAGCCGTCGACAAGCTGGCTGAAGCCGTTGGCCTCGACAGCAAACTGTTCGACGCTTGTCTGCTCGACCCAACGACCAACGCGCGCGTCGACCACGAAGCGGGCATGTTGGTTCCGCCCGAGCTCGAAGGGCTGCCGACGACCTACATTGGCGGCAAACGTTTGCTCGGCGTGCAGAGTCCCGAAACCGTGGCCGATGCCCTCGAAAGAGCGGCGCGCGGCGAAAGCGCGAGCGGACTATCCGGCTATGTGTACTTGCCGATGGTCGCGCTGTGCGGGCTGCTGATCTTGCGATTTGGATTGCGGCGAAGTTCAGCAGGCGTGGTTGGGGCCCCGCCGACCCACGAGACAGTCATTTGAGATAGACGCGCGATTACGTAAGCGGGTGCGACCACGGGCACGTTGGGGGACGCGTGGTACACTCCTGCATGGCTACATTGTCGAACGATGAGGCCCTAGTTCCAGGCCCAGGGCAGGTGCCTTTTGAGGTGTTTCGGGCGCTACCGAAGACCGATCTGCACGTGCACCTGGACGGCTCGCTGCGACTCGAGACCATCCTCGAGCTGGGGCGCCAGCAAGACGTGGAATTGCCTGCCATCGACGTGCCGGGGCTGAACGCCGCGATCGGCTGCGGGCGCAATTTCGGCTCGCTCGTCGAATACCTGCGCGGCTTCGACATCACGCTGCGCGTCATGCAAACCGAAGAAGCGCTCGAGCGCATCGCCTTCGAGCTGGCCGAGGACGCCCACCGCGAAAACGTGCACTACATGGAAGTGCGCTACGCGCCGATGTTGCACACGCGCTTGGGCCTGAAGCTGACCAAGGTGGTGGAGGCAGTGCTCGCCGGCCTGCGGCGTGCGCGTGAGACTTACGGCATCAAAGCCAACGTGATCGTTTGCGGTATCCGCAACATTTCGGCCGAGTCTTCGTACCAGATGGCCGAGCTGGCGGTGGCGTACAAGGGTCGCGGCGTCGTCGGCTTCGATTTGGCCGGCGCGGAAGCGGATTTTCCGCCTAAACACCACCGTGCCGCGTTCCAGCTGGTGCGCGACAACAACGTCAATTGCACTATCCACGCGGGCGAGGCCTACGGCCCCGAATCCATCGCGCAAGCCATCCACGTGTGCGGCGCGCACCGCATCGGCCACGGTTGTCGCCTGCGTGAAGATGGCGACCTTTTGCACTACATCACGGACCATCGCATTCCGCTCGAGTGCTGCCCCTCCAGCAATGTGCAGACCGGAGCCGTGAAGGACTTTGCGACGCACCCGCTCAAGCTTTACTTCGATCTCGGTGTGCGGGTGACCATCAACACGGACAACCGGCTGATCACCGACACGTCGGTGTCGAAAGAGCTGTTCTTCGTGCACACCAAGCTTGGGGTGCCGTTCGTCGACATCAAGAGCATGCTGATAGCTGGCGTGAAGTCGAGCTTTCAGCCTTTTCACGAGAAGCAGGCGTCGGTGCGGCGTGTAGCAGCCGAGCTCGAGCGCTACGACGACATCGACGGGAGCCTCAAATCTCCCTCACATAGCTCGGAAAAGCCCCGTCGCGGCTCAGCCAGCATCATGCCGAGCGCTGAATAGCCGCCGGGCTGGCTACAAGACTTTGGCCATGAACGAGACGAGCGCGAGCTCGTCAGCAAGGCCCGCGGTCTTGCTGACCTCGACGTGCTCCAGCAGTGGCGAGACCAACGCTTGATGTTCGGTGCCGTCGAGCTCCAAACTTGCGGCGTCGGTTTCGGAGGGTGGAATCACCGAGTCGCGCGAGCCGTGTAACAAGTACACGGGCAGTTTGAGCGCCTTCAGATGACCGGCCGCGGAGAGCGCCGAGAGCGTCGCCTGTTGCTTGTCGAGCAGCGCGTCGAGCTCGGGTGCGAGCGTTTGCAGTTGGCCCCGCTCGAGGAGCTGCCAGAGCTTGTCCGCGTCGGGCGTGGTGGCAGCCTTGGCGGCTTCGCGGGCGCGCTTTCGATCTTCTTGCAGCCAAGCTTTGAAGCCCGCGCGCATGGCCGGCAAGTCGGCCGCCGGCACGAAATGCTCCAGGTTGCCGTAGACCAGCACGACCAGGCCGTATTCGTGCGCTTTGGCGTGGACGATGCCGCTCGGCGTTTCGATTTCGTTGTGAATCAGGAAGCGCAGCACACGCCGCAAGTCGTGGTGACCGCCCACGCTGGTGACCGATACCACGTGTCGGGCCGTTTCCGGCGCTTCGACCGCGACCAGCGACAAGCCACCGGCAAAGCTGAAGCCCAAGAGCCGTACGCGGTCGGTCGCGACGTGGTCGCGGCGCGTGACCAGGTAGTCGACCGAATCGCGAATCACCTCGACTCCGCTATTCGTGATGCGATAGTCGGCGATGTCGCTCAGCTCGGGCGTCAGCACCGTTAGGCCCGCCTCGGCCAGCGCGCGTGCGAACGGCACGAGCCTGCCTTCGTCGATGCCACGGTAGTGAACACCGTGCGCAACGACGATCGCGTCTCCCGGCGGCGCTGCGCGGCGAAAGTAGAGCCGGGCACGAATTGGTCCGTCTTTCCCCGGAATCGTCAGCTCTTCGGTGGCTAGCGCCGCGTCAGGCATCGCGGCGGGAACCTTCTGCGACAGCCGTTCGAGAAAGCGCGCCGCGCGCAGGCGTTGCGTGACCGGCCCCCACGCCAAGAGCAGTGACGCCAGAATCACGCCGAGCACGAGTGCCCATCGCGACCAGACTTTGCCCATGCACGCAGCTTGGCATCGCGAGGCCCGCGCCGCTCGCGCTTGGCAAGATTCATTGCAACGAATTACGGGTCGCGCGCCCGCGCGTCACAGGCGGCTAGAAGTGGATGCCGCCGCGCACGTCGCCCGACATGGCGCTTTCTAGTGTCGCTACCGCTTGCTCGATGGCTTCCGAGTCTTGGGCGGGCAGCTTGATCAGGAAGCGCACGTACAGGTCGCCTTGCTTTCCGGCGCGCTTGACGCCTTTGGCCTTGAGCCGGGCCTCTTGCCCGCTCTGCGCGTGTTTCGGCACGCTCAGCGTGACGGGGCCGTCCGGAGTGGGCACTCGGACCTTGGCGCCGCGGTGTGCTTCGCCGACGGTGATCGGCAGGTTCAAGTACAAGTCGAGGCCGTCGCGCTCGAAGAAGGGATGCGGATTGACGAGCACGGTGATGACGAGGTCGCCCGCTGGGCCGCCCATCATCGAGGGTGCGCCGTGGCCGGCAACGCGCACTTTGTCGCCGTCGCCGGCGCCGGGCGGGACGCGCACCGTGACTTCTTCGCCGCCATCTTGAAGTCGCAAGCGCAGCTCGGCACCGCGAATGGCAGACACGAAATCGATCGCTACTTCGCTGGCGATGTCCGAGCCCTTGGCGCCGACGCTGGAGCGTCGCGCTCCGCGCCCGCCGCCCCCGAATAGGTCGCCCAGAATGTCGCCGAACCCAGCGCCACCCGCCCCGCCGGTCAAATCTTCGAAGTTGATGCCCCCGCCGCGTGCCCGCCGCGCGCCTGCCGCCTGCGCCGCGTTGTGGTACGCCCGCGTTGCCGCCGCATTGAATCCCTCGCGCAGCGACTCTTCTCCGAACTCGTCGTAGAGGCGGCGCTTTTCCGGGTCGTGCAGCACTTGATAGGCGCGATTGACGGCCTTGAAGCGCGCTTCGATCTTCTGATCGCCGGGGTTTCGGTCTGGATGGAGCTGGCTGGCCAGCTTTTTGTAGACCTTTTTTATCTCGTCGGCGCTGGCGCCCTTGGAAACGCCAAGCTCTTTGTATAGATCCGTAGCCATTGCCGACTGCTCAAGCTAAGCGCCGTCGCGCGCTGTCGCAAGGGCTCGGGGGCAATTCTTTTGGCGGCCAACGAGCGCTCAGCCGCCCGCCCGGCACAGCCCGCGACCCGAAGCCGCACGGCCTTTTGGGGGCCGCGGCGCAAGCTGGGGGCGGCGTTGAAGCCCACGCTGGTTGCGGTGGGGCGTGTCGGCGGCGGGGCCGCGCGGGCGCTAGCGGCTTGCCGCGCAGCTCACGACCAGCGAGTCGACGTGCTGATCGGCGGGCTGGTCCGTGAAATCTGCGGTGAAGAAGATGTCACTGAAGCCGTTGTAGTGGAGCAGGGCTTCCATCTCGCGGGGAAAGTATTGACGGTGCGTGAGTGGGACCGTCCAAGGTTTGCCTTTGCCTTCGGGCGAGAACTCCATCTTGATCAAAAGCAGCTGGCGCAGCCGATCATACTCGAAGCGTTCCGCGTAGCGGGTAAGCTCTCCGGTCGTCGGATGCTTGATGCGCGGCGCACCGAACGCCTTCTCCGGATCGCGACTCAGGTCTTCGCCGTGTGGTACGGAGAAGTCGAAGACGAAGCGACCGCCCGGTGCCAAATGTCCGAGCACCCGTGCCAAGAACGCCTCCATGTCGCTGCGTGTGTAGAGATGTAGCACGCAGTTGAAGGGTGCGATCACCAGCGGGAAGCGCTGGCTGAGCTTCAGCTCTCGCATGTCGCCTTGGTGAAAGCTAACCCGCGCGCGCAGCTGCTTCGGCAGGATTTTCAGCTGTGCTTCGAGGCTATCCAGCATCGGCGGCGACAGGTCGATGCCTGTGACCGCCACGCCGGCCTTGGCGATCGCAAGCGCGACGCGACCGTTGCCGATGCCGTACTCGAGCACCGGACCCTTGGAGCGTCGCGCCAGCTTGGCGTAGTACTCGACGTCGTGCGTCCGCTCCTTGTACGTCTTGGTGTAGTACAGAGGATCGTCGTAGTGCCCCGTAGCACCCGCGTCGCCCGCTCGACCTAGCGACTTGATTTTCATCCTTCGCAGCACCTGTGTTTTGGGGTTGGGGACCCAAAACCTGAGGGTGGGGCCCCGCTGAATTCACTTCAGCGGGGCGGGAGCTGAGCTCCCGAAGGAAAAATCTACTGATTCCCACCCGCAGGGGGGAATCAGTAGTTAGCGCGACCGAGCTCGGTGATGTACTCGAGCACGGCGTCGTTCGTCGGGCGGTTGAAACGCACCTTGCCGGCTGCGATTTCGCGCAGGCTGATGACCAGGGGCTTGTTCTTTGCGTTCACCAAGGAGGGGTTGCCCTTCATCAATGAGCGAGCGCGAGCGGAAGCGAGCACCACGAGGGCGAATCGGTTCTCTTCCTTCTCCAAGCAATCTTCGACGGTGACGCGGGCCATTGATTCTCCAGACGGAACGAAAGGGAGCGGAAAAGTAGTCGCAATGCCCATCACGTGCAACGTTGGGCGTAACGACCGGTAATTACAGCGGAATTCAGTTGGCGCGACAATGGCCGGCGCGCGCTTGGGCTATTTTCGTCGGCTGAGCAGGTGGGAGGCAGCCTGCTTGGGCGCCTGTTTGGGGCGCGGCAGCATCGATTCGAGCGCAGCGGCGGAAGCGGAGCTGCTGACCTGCGCGGGCGCCGGCAAAATGACAGCAGGCGGGCCGGGGGTCGAGCCGCCGCTGCGCTCCGGCTGAGCCGCGGACGTGGCTGCGGGGGCTCGTAGCGTGAGGCGCGCAGCGAGCACGATGCCAAGCCCGACCGCGATGCCAAACGAAACGTAGGCCGGGAGCGCGCCCCACGGAGCTTGGCTGGGGGTCGGCGATGTTCCTGCTGTCGACACGACGGGTCGCACCGTCGGCGTGCTCGCGCGTTGGTCGCGCGCCTCGGGGCGCGGCGTGCGCAGCGAGATGGCCACGGGTTCCAGCGAAGCTGGCGGAAGCGTGGCCCGCGAATCGGGCGCGCACAGCTCATCGAGGATGGCGCGCACGGCAAGCTGCATCGAACGCGCGTCGGGAAAGCGATCCTCGCGATCAAAGGCCAACGCGCGATCTACGACGGCGACCACGGAGCGCGGCAGTACGGCGCTCTCGCCGAGCGAGGGCACCGGGCGCGTCATGGCGCCGAGCAGCTGCTCGACAGAGCTGCCAGGTTCGCGCGCCGGCTGACCCGAAAGCAGCAAATACATGGTGGCGCCGAGTGACCACAGGTCGCTGCGGCCATCGAGCTCTGCCGAGTGACCGAGCGCTTGCTCGGGCGACATGAAGGCAGGCGTCCCGAGCGTGGTGCCAGCCGGGGTGGCGTGTTTATGCGTCGCGGCTTCGACCCGGGCGACGCCGAAGTCGAGCAATCGCACGCGGCGTTCGTGGGTCAAGAACACGTTTTCGGGCTTGAGATCGCGATGCACGATGCCGCGGCCGTGGGCGTGCACCAACACGTCGAGCAGCTGCGAGCTGATCTCGAGCACCTCGCTGACACTGAAGGGCTCTCGGCCGGCTGCCAGGCGCTGTGCCAGCGTTTGCCCTCGCAGTAGATCCATGACCAAAAACACCGCGCCGTCGTTGGTCGTACCCTCGTCGCGTACCGTCACGACACCAGGGTGTGCGACACGGTTGGCGGCATAACCCTCCGTCAAGAAGCGTTCGCGGATCTCGTCGCAACTCGCCAGATCGGCATGCAAGATCTTGATGGCTACGCGATTGCCGTTGCGCTGGCTGGCTTCGAACACGGCCGCCATGCCGCCCATGCCGATCAAGCTCTCGAGGCGCCATTTCTCGAGCACACATTCGCCGAGTCGCGCCCCCGCGAGCTGCGTGCGCTCCTCGATCGATGCTGTCAGACGGGTAGCCGCCATCCGAAACCAAAGCCCGACTCACTCATGACGCGCTTTGGTTCGAGAAGCAACGCTCCGCTGCGGACCAGCAGCTAGCCCGGTTACAGGCAGGGATCCGCTGAGAAATCTTGGCCTTGAAGACACAGGTCCTCGGGGCCACGGCCGTGATGATCGGCGTAGAATTGGCTGAAGATATCGGGATCGAAGCAGTCGGCTGTGACCGAGTAGCCCCACGCGGAGGCCGCCCAGCGCGCCCCCAATCCTGGTCTCGGAACCAGAACGACCTGCACCCTGACGTCGCTTGCGCAACGCGGGTCTGCTGGCAAAGCGTCGATGAAGCTCTGCACGGTTGCGACCTCGTCCGAGCAGCCATCCGGGCAGTCGTAGAAGATGTCGACCGCCCCGTGCTCGAGATCGTGCACCAAGTAGCCGAGCGGCACCGGGAAATCGTAAGTCTTGTAGGCGCCCCAAATTGGGTAGTGATCGCCGAAGATAGGTGGGCTCGTCGCGTATTCGATCGTGCTGCATGCGGGACGGTGCGTTGCGGTCGCGCCCCTGTAGCTGCGCAGCACCGCCCCGCAATTGCCCATCGGGTCGCTCGCCACCGCCGTGACGGGGGCCTGGCGGTACACCGTATCGTCCTTTTTGGCAGCGTCCTGCTTGGAGCTGCAGCCGAACGCGAAACAGGCGCTCGCGCTCACGATTGCGACGTACTCGAGCACCGCGGCTCGCTGCAGCATTGGGCAGTTCTATCACGGCCGTCCGCCGTTGGCGCCGGAGGCTAGAAAGCGATGCGCGCCGACAGGTTTGGCGTCAGCAAGTAGTGGCCGCCCCGGTCGCCGCCGAACGCGAGATAGTTCCGCGCTTCGGCGTCGAGGCCGAACCAGCGGGTTTTGTACAGCTCGAGGCCCAAGGTAGCGCCGAGCATGGCCTGGTTGTCCGCATCGAAGCGCGCGTAGCCAACCCGCCAACCCAAATAGGGGTTGAGAAAGCGCCGCTGGCCGCCACCGAGCAGGTCGGAGTAGATTTCGCCGCCGACGCTGGCCAGCACGGCGTCGGGACCGCGTGCCTGCGAGCTCGGTCGCTTCAGCAGGTCGAGGTCGACGCTGAACGCGCGGCTGAAGCGCAACGCGAAGCCGCCGCCGACGTAGGTTTGATTCACGTGCTTGCCAAAGTCGATCAGCGCCGGCAAGCGCAGGCCCGGAAAGAACTTGGGCTCAGCAGCGACTGACTGCGCGATTTCGGGCCCGCGTTCGCGCAAGGTCAGGTGCAAGGTGGCGCGAGCCGCGCGATCGGAGAGCCAGCGCAAATTGCCCTTCACTTGTTCGATGTCGCCGCGAATCCTGGCAAGCTCGGTTTCGATGCGCAGGATTTCCTCGACGGTCGTCGCGTGCGTTAGGATTTCTTGGTAGCGGTGCTGCGTCGCTTCCAGGCTCGAAAGTCGCAGATTCGCGTCGAAATACTCCTTGCCGATATCGCGTGCGGTGACGTTTTGGTCGAGCACGCTACCGAGTTTGTCCAGCTCATCGAAGACGCCCTGTGTAGCGCCGCTCGGCACTCGCAGGGTCAGCTCTGCAGCGCCGTACTGCGAAGAGCTGTCCACGCGTTCGTTCGTCACGACACCCCCGACCCGCGCTGCCAGGTCATGCAGGGCGCGCACCGCGTGCTTCACCTTCGGCACCTGCATCGTCACATTGGCTTCGATGTCGAGCATTTCGCGCACGGGCGCCACGCCAACGCCCGGAGCGCCCGGAGCGCCTGCGGCGCTCGGTTGTTGACTCGTTCCCGAAGGGCCGGCTGGTAGCGGGGTCGCCACGGGCGCGGCTGTCGAGCTCGAGTCCGCTACAAGCGCGCTCTCCGGGGCACGTTCGGCGATCGGCTGATCCATCCCGTCCGCGGTCGGGGGAGGAGGGGCCGTAGCTGCCTCTGGTTGGGCCAGCTTCAGGCCCGGCGTGGCACCGGCGCAGGCGTTGGCGAGCAGCCCAAGCGAGGCGGTAAGAGCAAAGCCGAAACCAGGGAATCTGTGGTGCATCGGCTATCGAAACGCCCCGGCCCGGTCAGGCCTTACACACCGATCTCCAGCGCGTGTTTCAGTCGGGCGAGACTTGCGATGCCTACGGCGCGTCGTACAGCGCGCGCCACTGCTCACGCATCTCGCGCGTCGGCGAGAAAAGCTGCAGCTCGACGCGATAGCTTGACGCCAGCGGAGCGCAGAGCACGACGGTGAACCACGGCTCGACGCGCGCGTCTGCGTCACCCACGCTGAGGCGCACGACCGAAGCCTCTTGAAACGGCTTGCTGCTGTCGACCGCGATGCCGCTCGGCGCGAGCGAAAGACATGTCAGGCTGGCCGCCGCCTTGGAGCGACGATCGCCGACCGTCAGGCTCTTCTTGCGTAGCTCACCGTCGAGGGCGTGCTCGGGCTTGGCCAGCAGCGGGCTCGGCGGGCTAGGTCGCGTGGTCGGCGGGGCAACGGGAGGTGTGAACGCTTCGAGCGCGGCGGGCAAGCCTGCCAAAAGCTCGTCCAACGCGCGCGCGTCCGCGGGATTTTTCGCTTCTGGCATGCGACCGGCATCCAGCTCTCCGGCCAGTTTGTCCGCGTAAAGCACCAGGTCGTTCAGCGGCGAAGGGCTGTGGTCTTGGCTGCAAACGGCTTCGGCGATGGCCGGTGGCAGGTTCCAGCTTTGCGCCACTGCGCGAGCCAGCGCGGCGCGCTGCTGCTCGGCAATATTGAGCCACTCTGCGACCGACAAGGGCCGCGGGGGTTGGTGCGTCTTGAGTAGCTGCTCGAGCGACGCGACGGCGATGGAGCGTCCGAAGCCGTGTAGCAAGCCCGCCAGGAACGCCTCCTCGGGCTCGAGGCCGCGCGCCGGGGCGAGCTTCTGACAAGCCAGCGCGCAGCTCATGCCGCGCCGCCAGACTCGGAACTTCACGTCGAGCAGCACCCCGGTCGCGACCGCGACGGCGCCCACCCCGCTGGCCACGGCGATCGAGCCGACGGTGCGTGCACCGAGCCGGTTCACGGCGCGGCTCAGGCTGGTGATCGGACCTGCTGTAGCGCCGAGCAGCGCGGAGTTGGCGGCCGCCAGCACGGTCGCGGCTAGCGCCGCATCGGCGGCGATCACGTCCGCGACCTCGCCCACGCCGTAGCCTTCGCGCGCCAAGAGCCGCTGCAGACGCAGCGCGACCGCCGGGTAGGGAGGAACCGTGAAATCGCCGCGTGACACGACGTCCGTAAGCGCCCGCTGCATCGCCTCGGTGTTGCTCATCGCCTTGACGTCCACAACGGACGCTCTGCATCGACGCTAAGGGGCAAAAGTCTTGAACCAAGCCGCTCGATCGACCTGGGCGGTGCTTTTGCCGCTTGACGGGGGCGCCTGGCCCCCCAAGAAGCACGACCATGTCTTGGCTTAGGGCGTCGCTGGTGGCTGGTCTGCTGCTGTTTCGGCCGGGTTTGGCCCGCGCCGCCGATGTCGAAGGCGCGCGCGCGCTACTCAGCGACGTGGCGCGAGTGGTGGCGGCCGAAGAGGCCGACGACTGGTTCGCCGATCGCGAGGCGCTGCGAGACATTGAACAGAACCTGCTGCCGTCGGTGTGCCACGCCACGTCCGATGCGCGCGCCGAGGCCCTGGCGGGCTTGCGCCAGCGCGCTTCGGAGCTGGGCGACCCGAAAGTCTTGTTCGCCGAGAGCGGCGAGCTGACGAGCGCGGTGAGCGCCGCGCGCACTGCGGACCGGCGGCTGCGCGCGCTCGAGCTCACGCTGTCACGCCAGGCTGAATGTCCGTTTTGGATCCGTCCGGAACCGGGTTTTCGGGGGCGACAGTCCGATCGCAAGCGCTTCACGCTCAGCGCGGAGTCGGGCGGCGACGTGCAGTTTCGCCTGCAACGACAGCATTTGACGTTCGGCGCCGGCGGCGCCGGTCGTGTGCTCGCCGGCTGGGGCTTCGACGGCAAGTATTCGCTGCTGTTCGGCCCCGAGTTCGGCGGCAGCGCGCTGCTACGCCCGAACAGCAACGCCTCCGAGCTCGTGATCAACTATTTTCCGGCGCTGCCGGTGGTGTTGCGCTCGCGCCAGCTCACCTGGCACTACGAGCTCGAGCTGGCGCCGGTCGCGCTGTTCGAGGCCGACAACACGCGCCTGAGCTACGGCACGCGCATCGGCGCCGCTTTCGCGTTCACGGCGCTCAGGCATAGGAACGTGCTGCCGTGGGCCGGTTTGGCCGTGTGGTACGAACACTACTTCGACGGCGGTGGCCGCGGCCCGATCAACTTTTTTCGTGGCGGGCTGCGCATCGGCTTGCCCTGGGATCCTGGGTGAAGCGCGCTCAGAGGGTGTGCCCGAGCTTGTCGAGCTCGGCGTAAGCTCGCCCAAGCCACAGCTTCACGCGCTCGCGTTCGAGGGGCTTGAGCGCGCCCTCGCCCTCTGTGGAGTGCGCCCCGGCCCAGTAGCTCAAGCCGGCGCTGTCGATCTTGTACATCGCGCTCGCGTCCAGCTCCGGCAGGTCCAAGATGCCGCCGGACAGCGCGCCAAGCTTGCTCATGGCCGGAGAAGCGTTGAGCTGGCTGAAGTCCTTCGAGCGCGCATGATTGCGCACCACGACGTGTCCGACGCGGTCGGCATAGCGGTCGAGTGCCTTGTCGAGCTGAGCGACCGAGGCGAAGCCGCCGTCGCTGACGTGCCAAAACGTGATCGGCGTGCCCAGCTCACGCGCCAAGCCGAGCACGTTGGCTCCCGTGAGCCAGGCGTCGAGCGCCTTGGCGCTTTGTGCCGGCAAGTCGACCAGCACACGCCGCTCGCCGCCGAGTGCGCGGTCCAAGATTTGGTCGGCGCTGTCGTTCTGTGAAAGATCCACGAAATGGCTGAAATCTCCGTAGTGGCGCACGAGAGCGCCGTGCGACGAATCCGCGTCCACGCCGGCGAACGGTTGTCCGCGATCGATCCAGTATTGCGCCAGTAGGCGTGCCACCACGCTCTTACCGACTCCGCCCTTTTCGCCACCGATGAAATGAATTTGGCTCACCAGGCCGGTAGAAACCAATCGATGCGGGCGGTCAAGCAACAAGCTAGCCTCGCCTACGAGACGAGCCCCGTCAGGTGTCGGGCGCGTTTCCGAGGCGACCCCTCACGTCGGCGAGCCGGCGGGTCAGGTAGCCGCCACTTGGGCCGCTCTCTTTGTGTAATCGAACGGGGCGGCAGCAGATCGACAGCTCCGCGTCGATTTCGTCTCGGGCGCCGGAACGCCTCGGAAGTCTGGGCAAATCCACCGAAACGTGTGCGTGCAGAAAATGTAGCTACGCTCCGCCCGTTTCATGACCATGCCCCCTCCTCCGTTCTACCGCTTTCGGCCCCACCCTTGGCACGGGCTCGATGCCGGCATTGGTTCGCCCAAGGTCGTCAATGCCTACATCGAGATCACGCCGTTCGACACGATGAAGTACGAGATCGACAAGTCGACCGGCTACCTCAAGGTCGACCGGCCGCAGCGCGGATCGGCGCAGCCGCCGACGCTGTACGGCTTCATTCCTCGTACCTACTGCGCGCAGCGTGTGGCGGCGCTGTCGGCGAGCGGCGTCGAAACCGCCGACGGCGACCCGCTCGACATCTGCGTCATCAGCGAGCGACCGATCACGCGCTCGGAAATCTTGCTGGAGGCGCGCGTGGTCGGCGGCATTCGCATGATCGACCGCGGAGAAGCCGACGACAAGATCGTCGCCGTGCTCGACAACGACCCGTACTACAC
>Ga0307508_10001503_pt1 | contig 26061 bp, 27 predicted proteins | sample 9_EM_MG_FD_203089 | JGI IMG/M metagenome (GOLD analysis project Ga0307508, IMG submission 203089) | Populus trichocarpa ectomycorrhiza microbial communities from riparian zone in the Pacific Northwest, United States - 9_EM | ecosystem: Host-associated > Plants > Roots > Unclassified | place... | reverse complement strand
CACTATACGGGGGCTCGAGCAATGTAATGAGGGAATGCGTCATTAAAAAGTACGTGTTGATGAGTGCAGAGGAACGAAAAACACATCGTTGAAAATGGAAACAAACATGCGGAATCGAACAGGAACGGAAACGAGAAATAAACACGCGGGGAGATAAGATTTCGATGGTGAGTGGGCAGTGGGCACACAACGCGATCACCAAAAGATGAGATGAGATAGAATGTGTGGTCTCTGACTGGACTTGAACTTGGAATTCAGTCAAATGGCGTGGGTCTTACTTGTCCTATAGTATCACCCCTCCCTATACCTCTGCATTATTTCATGCTTCTCCCCAGATATACCGAGTTTTTACCCTTCAAACTCGAAGGTAATTTCTCTCGTGTTCACGTTCCTCCTCCATTGAACCATATTTTCCCCAAGCACCGCCATCCTCCCTCCCTTTTGTCTTGCTTGTCTTACGCATGCCGATGTCAATGTCCGCAGTATAAGGAATGGGTCTCGCTGCTACGCCAATGCACCTACGACGCAAAAACGGGAGAGTATTTGAGTTGTTGCTACCCATCATTCTAATTTCCGTCTGGGTCTGAGCCTGATTCGGTAAATTTACCTCAGGGAAAGAAGGTTGTAGATGCGCAGAGAAATTCGGCGTGCACGCGGGCCCCGACTTAAAGCTTGAGGTCTTCACGTCAGAAATTAATGACACGAGGACGAGGCCCCGTGGCCGGCAATGTTTGTTCCCAGCTGCCCAGCTGTGCCCGCGCCTATGCCTACCGATCGACGTCGCTTCTGAAGTTCTACTGTGGTATCTGTATGTGGTGACGGTGTTTTCCGAGGCTCTACTGTATCTGTCACATGCATTTGGGTTATGGAGCGGTTAGGTATGAACTGTTGAAGCGTGGAATTTCGTTTCCGGGAGTTGCTGCTATATGAACATCGGCGGACTATCTTGTTGTTTTTTGGGTAAATCGGACATTTGTAGTACACAAAACGCTGGTCTAAACAAGGGAAGCGGTCATGAAGTATGGTTCCCCACAAGCAGGAAACTACAAATTACGATGACAGCGTGTCCAGTTCACCCCATAAACAAAATTCTTGACATCTACCCGAGTCTCAGCGGCTCCAACAACCATAAGAGTCCCGGGGCGCACTAACCCGGATCGATTATCAGGTGGCACCCAGAAGATAAGTTCCCCGCCAGGCATTGTAACCCAACCATCATCATCAAGGGGGGATTTGATTGTGAAGGGCCCAGGTTGAGGTACTGATATGCAGCACAATTAAATATTTATCCTCAGAGCCAGAAACAGTATACGCACCGTTAGCAGAAGGTACACCAGATATAACTGTACTAGAACAGCCGTGCGGAAGTTCTCCAGTAGCTTCCCACAATGCTACATCCCATAATCGAATAGATTTGTCATGAGAACATGAGAGGATGCATGTACCGTCAAGCGAGAATACAACGGATGTGACGGGACCAGTGTGTCCTTGCGGAGGCTCCCCGATTGCTTTGCCTGATGCTGCATCCCATAATCGAATAGTGTTGTCAAAAGAGCCAGAGACAATGCGTGCACCATCGGGTGAGAATGCAACAGATGTGACCCAATCAAAGTGTCCTTGCAAAGGCTCTCCGATTGCTGTCCCTGATCCTACATCCCATAATCGAATAGCGTCATCATGAGAGCCCGAGACAATGCGTGTACCGTCGGGCGAGAATGCGACGGACGCGACCGCATCAGAGTGTCCTTGCATAGGCTCTCCGATTGCTGTCCCTGATCCGACATCCCATAATCGAATAGTATTGTCACCAGAGCCCGAGATAATGCGTGTACCATCGGGCGAGAATGCAACTGATGTGACCGGTTCAGAGTGTCCTTGCAGAGGCTCTCCGATCGCTGTCCATGACCTTGCATCCCATAATCGAACAGTCTTGTCATAAGAGCTCGAGACTATGCATGTGCCATCAGGCGAGAATGCAACGGATGTGACCCAATTAGAGTGTCCTTGCAGAGGCTCTCCGATTGCTGTCCCTGTTCCAACATCCCATAATCGAATAGTCTTGTCTTCAGAGCCCGAGACAATGCACTTTCCGTCGGGCGAGAATGCAACGCACGCGACCCAACCAGAGTGTTCTTGCGGAGGCTCTTCAATCACTGTCCCCGATCCTGCATCCCATAATTGAATAGTCCCATAACCAGAGCCGGAAACAATGCGTGTACTGTCTGGTGAGAATGCAACAGATGTGACCCAATCAAAACGCCCTTGCAGAGGCTCTGTGATCGCTGTGGCTGATCCTGCATCCCATAATCGAATAGTGCCGTCATAAGAGCCCGAGACAATGTATTTACTGTCAGGCGAGAATGCAACGGATGCGGCAGAACCAGAGTGCCCTTGAAGAGGCCCCCCGATTACTGTCGCTGATCCTGCAACCCATAATCGAAGGGTGTTGTCACGAGAGCCCGAGACAATGGATTTACTGTCAGGCGAGAATGCAACGGATGTGACCAAATCAGAGTGCCCTTGCAGAGGCTGTCCGATTGTTGTCCCTGTCCCTACATCCCATAATCGAATAGTCTTGTCATCAGAGCCCGAGACGATACGTGTACCGTCGGGCGAGAATGCAACGGATGCGACCGCATCAGAGTGTCCTTGCAGAGGCTCTCCGATTGCTGTTCCTGTTCCTGCATCCCATAATCGAATGGTCTTGTCATCAGAGCCCGAGACGATGCGTGTACCGTCGGGCGAGAATGCAACGGATGTGACCGGTCCAGAGTGTCCTTGCAGAGGCGCTCCAATCACTGTTCCTGATCCTGCATCCCAGAATCGAATAGTCTTGTCATAAGAACCGGAGACAATGCGTGCACCATCGGGCGAGAACACAACGGATGTGACCGAACCAGAATGCCCTTGCAGAGGCTCCCCGATTGCTGTCCCTGATCCTACATCCCATAATCGAAGAGTGTTGTCATGAGAGCCTGAAACAATGTGTTCACCGTCGGGCGAGAATGCAACGGATGTGGTCCAATTCAAGTGTCCTCGTAGAGGCTCTCCGATCGCTGTCCCCGAACTTGCATCCCATAATCGAATAGTCTTGTCATGGCCGCCCGAGACAATGCGTGTACCATCGGGCGAGAATGCAACGGAGAAGAATAGAGTGCCTCGACGCAGAACATGCAAAATTGCTGGCCATGTCTTTCGTCTCCCCACTTCAGCCACTAGAGTGTTTGGGTACTCCCGGTTCCAATGTTGAATCAGAAATGACCCCGAAGGCGAAAATGGCAACGCCGACAGATAAATGTGTGGAACACTCTGAGAAATCGGATGCCCAAACATCCTCACAAATCTCTGTGCATCCAAAATGTCCAGCCCCAGCTCTGGACCGTGTTCCTGTTTCGAGGAAAATGAGCTTTACTTCATTCCCCGTGGACCCAGATTGCCATACCTTACACCAATTTGCAGCGGTACCGAGGATTGTCGACACCGCATGAAGGCGATCTTTCAGGCTGAACACTTCGAGCCAGAACAAGAACCGCTCCCTGAGGAAAAAACTAATCTCATTCGAGAAGCCACCGTCTAAATGGCCCGTAACTCCCAAATCGAGGTGGGCGGCCCAATACTGACAACCATACATTAGATCGGCGGTGATATTCTGGTTAATCCGCTTCTCAATCCCGTCGATCGCTTTGTTTTTGTAACATGAGGTCTCGAGGCCGCAAATATTGAAACGAAGGCCGCCGCGCATAATCCCAAAGCAGGCTGTCGCGAGTCGACGGTGATGAGATGGTGAATCAATGTGCCACCGGCTATCTTTGCATCGGCCAGGATCACCTAAGAAGTCGGGGAAGGATGCATGCAGCACGATGATAGGCCCACCAGGACTCCATTGCAAGAGGGAACGCAGGCGCGATAGGATGTGTTGCACCTCACACAGTTCCAGTCCCAAGAGCCGGCTCAGTACTTCACCCGTCAAACGTTCACGAGCCACTACAATTGCTCCAAGAACCCGACGTAAAATCTCGAGTTCATCATCACGCAGGGATTTGAATTGTTCGGCAAGGGTCAATTGGTAGAGGTCGTAAAGCTTTGTGAGAGATTCACCCTGCGTCGAAAGGTCGAGGACAATCTGCAAACGAGCGTTTGGGAGGAGGCCATCTTCAATGAATCCGACCGCAGTGGAAGCCCAAATGAAGAGGCCCCCTGCGCACTCCGTAAGTTTTCCAACAGCCTCAGGCCCTGGCCAATCGGGTGCTAGGTCTGAACACTCCGCAATTGACTTCAACCGCTTCTGAAAATATTGCGCGATGTCACGCCTGGTGGCGTCATCACGCGTGTTGAGGGGGAAAGACCCAGCGCCGATATTTCGCGGGGAAAAGGCGAAACGAATATCCTTCTCATCGCGGCTGGCTACAAGGATTTGAAACACGGGTGCCAGGTTCTGCATGCGCTTTGATAATATTTCCAGGAGTGGCTTTCGTGACCTCTCGGTGCCGCATTCATCCAGCCCATCAATGATAATGATGATGGGAGAGTGATCAATGAGAGCGGCCACAGCCTTAGACGGCTCTTCCAGCAGTGTTTGGAATTGGGCAGCCAAAGAGCTATGAAGGATATCGCGCCGTGCTTGAATTTGTTCATCGAGCTTTCTGGCAAAAAGCGAACTGAACCGTGCCAAATGGTAAGCGAGGGTGGGAATCACACGACTCGGATCGCTGTTCACGGGATCGCTTCGATTAAAGAACACAAAGGCACCGCACTGGCCCAGTGCCCTGAAATGCTCGGCGATACTGTTTAGGAGTGTGCTCTTCCCTGAACCCGCCAGGCCGAACAGCCATACAACCTGACAGTGAAGGTTGTTCTGCGGTCGTGACAGACGACCGATGAGCTCATTTCTAATCTCGATTCGCGTTCCATCGAGGCACGGCTGTCGAGTCGAAGCGTCCATGCTGGCCGGTTTGAGAAGTTCTAGTACTTTAAGATTTAGACATATTTGTAGTCAGCTGTAGCGTTGCGTGGCAATGTTACACTGTCTTACGAAGTCGGTCAATGTTGTCGCGTGCTTTACTTGAAGCAACAGCGGCGTTCAACGTTATGGCCCGATCGAGTTCACCTTCTAACCCTTGCAATGCACCTAAAAGGGAGGATATGGTAGCGTCCGCCTGGGAGATCGTTTGATGCGCCATGCGACCTTCTCCATTCATCAGACGTGCACTCTCCCCAAATCAATCAAAATATCCATAAAACATACCGGCAAGCTTGCGAGATGCATATTCCTGAATAAATTCTGCGCATTCTTGCGTCTTCTCCGCGATTTTAATCATCGTGTCCTCGAGCGGCCGAATTTTGCTCTTCCAGTCTCCCGCTATGTCGACAAATGAGTAGATACGCTCCATAGTGATGACCAGCTCTTCGATTTTTTGATCTCTGTCTAGCTGTGCCCGAACAATCTATCGGTGGACAGATAAATTTAGGCGACCCGCTCCAACGAGTGAGGATACACACGTTGTATGCCAAAGAAACGGCACGCCAGGCGGCGTCGGCATATGGATGAAGCTGATGCGGCACTGAGAATCGGAACGGACAGCGTTCATCGGCCAAGAGCAATACTTACTTTGGCAGTCTTGTTTATGGAATCGACGATAAATTTTGTCTTGTTGACCACTTGTTTGAGCGAGTCCACAAGGGGGCTTGCCATAGCATCTGCATGTGCAGCCAGCGTAATGGCGTCGTCAATGGAGCCTTGGATCGATTTCGGTTCTGCTATTTCTCTTTCTGTTATGTCACGGCGAGCGGCAGACACAGCGATTCTACCGGCTTGAAGCGCATCACTTTCACGCAGTTGTAGGATCAGGAGAGCAACTAGTTTACTGCGTTTGTCCTGGAGTTCTAGCGTGACTTCTATTAAAACGACGTCACTGTTGCAGCATTCCAAATAAGAGGCTTCAACACGACATACGTTCGTCAAGATTAGAAAGCTTGAGCAATTCATCTACAGTGATCTCAACAGAACCGACAAAGGTGTCAGGCAACAGCGTATGACAAAGCTTGAGGTGGAAAGAGAGTATAGAACCAGGTAGGGCTGATCTGTAGACCAAGATAGGGTCGCGTTCAGTGGGATTGGCATCGATGAAGGGAATGCAAACAAGGGGCGGGGGTCGCTCCAAGTCGGGCTCGCGTCCTGCCGTTCTTGAGTACGAAGCCGGGGCTTTCCATCGCACGAAGTAACGACGTAGAATTTTGGACGACTAGGCGACCTTTTGATCTCCTTGGCCGCAATTACTGAGCCGATTAGAGTGAAATGGTCATATATAACATTGCAGCGGGAAGAATACTCACTGGTCAAGACGTAGTCGCGTTTTGCAGCGCGGTCCATACCGCGATGGCAAGAGCGCAATGGCTTGATAGGAAACCGCAGCCTCGTGCCTGCCGCACTGCCTCTCTTCATGAAGCGCGGTAATGAATTGTTCTGGCGACTTTACGTCAGGAATTCGGGATTGAACAATCCATGATAGGGGGGCTGGGCCAAGTTGGTCAACGCATCATAAGACACTGGGACTTTTGCCGCACATCGAAGCTGAGTTCGAACATGACACTAATAACCGTGTCATGCGGACCAAATATCACGTGACTGACACCGGATTTTCAACTGCAACCGGTAACACCTTTCAACGGAGACATGAAAAAAAAAGTCTTGGCGCGCAGTCTCACAAAGTAAAAGGACGTTAGTTTATGCATTCGTTCGTTCGTATAACACCCAACGGTTTCAGGGCAACTAGAAGGGATATAATTCCCCATATGCCATATGCAGCAGAGTTATAATTATCACCTCGCCGCTTGCTTTAACCGCTGCTGTAGGGTGTGAACGACCGGATAGTCTCCAAATTCTTGGTTATATCGGTTCCCTCAAGAGCGACGTCTCTGCTAGGCCATCTATCAATCTCGGGGATGCAACTTACTTCCGGGTCGTGGTGAGTAAATTGACACTACCTCCGCCTTTCGAATCGTACCCCGTTATTCGGCGGAACCTGCAACTTGGAACCCGGTCATATGGCGTGGTTCTTACTTACCCTACATCACCTCCCTATATCCCTGCATTCTTTCATGCATATATTGAGTTGTTACCTTTCAAAACCGGACGTAGTTTCTCTCGTGTCCACGTTCCTCCTCCATGGAACCATTTTTCCACGAGCGCCGTCCATACTCCCTCCTATTTTTCTTGCTTATCCTATGCATGCCGATGACAATTTCCACCGTATAAGGAACGAATCTCGCTGCCACGCTAATTCACCTGCAGCGCCAACACGGGAGAGTATTCTGGTTTCTTTTGCCTGGGCCTGGGCCTGATTCGGTAACTCCATCTTAGGGAAAGAGGGTTTAAGATGCGTAGAGAATCTCGGGATACATGCAGGCTCCGACTCGGAGCTTGAGGTCCTTACGTCAATCTAGCAGGAACATGGGAACGACGAGGGCCCGCGACTGCCAGTGTTCCCAGCTCACCCTCGCGCCTATGTCTCTGCAATTGACGTTGCCTCTGAATTTACTCGTTCTACTGCGTGACGGTGCCAACAGGTTTTGCGAGACTCTGCTGTATCCGTCACACGCATTGGGATATGGAGCGGTCAGTTATGAGCTGTTGAAGAATGAAATTTCGTTTCCGGGGGCTGCTGGTATTTACACATCGGCGAACTGTCTCGTCGTCTCGGAAGTTCTTGGGTAAATCGGACATTCGTAGTGTGGTATGAAAATAGAAAAAATGGGGGTCGGCAGAATTGTGACGCTGTCCATCATCCGACTCACTCCATGATCATTGGATGCATCGATGATGTCCTTGGAGCCGGGACCAGATTGTAAGACTGAATGAATCTTACTTCGTTCTCTCTGTCTTCAAATGTTGTCGCCTGGAGTGTGGAATATTATCCCATCCGGCCGAAAGAAGGGAATATTACTCATAGAATATGTGGCAACTTCTGCTTTAGATGCTTGAAAGCTGGAGACTTGCGTCAGATAAGAAAATTCATGATTCAAAGGCCCATCAGAACAAGCGGACAACAGTACTGCAGTGAAAAATTTAAGTCAGTGCGTACTCTTACATGTGCAGTAATGCTCTGTTGACAAGTGAGAGTGTTCACAACGCACAAAACATTAATCAAAACATGAGAAGTGGTTATGAAGTATGGTTCCTAACAAGTAGGATATTATGGGTTACGACGACAGCGTGTCCAGTCCACTCCGTGAACAAAATTCTTGACATCTATCCGAGTCTCAGCGGCTCCCAGAACCTTAAGAGTCCCGGGTCGCATCAACCCCAATCGATTATCAGGTGGCACCCAGAAAATCAGTTCCCCGTCAGGCATTGTAACCCAGCCATCATCATCAAGGGGGGAATTGGTTGCAAACGGTCCAGGTTCACGTGGTACTGATGTGCAGCACAATCAAACATTAATATATTTGTCCCCAGAGCCAGAAACAGTATACACACCGTCAGCAGAAGGTACACTAAATATGACTGTGCCAGAATAGTCTTGCGGAAGTTCTCCAGTGGCTTTGCACAATGCTACATCCCACAATCGAATAGCTTTGTCACCGGAACACGAGATGATGCATGTACCGTCAGGCGAGAATGCAACGGATGTGACAGGAGCAGAGTGTCCTTCAAGAGGCCCTCCAATTGCTGTCCCGGATTTTGCATCCCATAATCGAATAGTGTTGTCATCAGAGCCCGAGACAATGCGTGTACCATCGGGTGAGACTGCAACGGATCTGACCGAATCAAAGTGCCCTCGCAGAGGCTCTCCGATTGCTGCCCCTGATGCTGCATCCCATAATCGAACAGTGTTGTCAAAAGAGCCGGAGACAATGCATGTACCATCAGGCGTAAATGCAACGGATCTGACCACATTAGAGTGTCCTTGTAGAGGCACTCCAATTGCTGTCCGTGATCCTGTATCCCATAATCGAACAGTCTTGTCATGAGAGCCCGAGACAATGCGTGTGCCGTCGGGCGAGAATGCAACGGATGTGACCCAATCAGAATGTCCATGCAGGGGCTCTCCAATCGCCGCCCGCGATCCCGCATCCCATAATCGAACAGTCAGATCATTAGAGCCGGAGACTATGCGTGTACCATCGGGCGAAAATGCAACGGACATGACATAACTGGAGTGTCCTTGCACTGGCTCTCCAATTGCTGTTCCTGAACCTGCATCCCATAATTGAATAGTGTTGTTATCAGAGCCCGAGACGATGTGTGTACCGTCGGGTGAGAATGCTACGGATCTGACCCAATCAGAGTGTCCTTGCAGAGGCTTGCCGATTGCTGTCCCTGATGCTGCATCCCATAATCGAATAGTGTTGTCACGAGAGCCTGAGACAATGCGTGTACTGTCGGGTGAGAATGCAACAGATGTGACAGAATCAGAGTGTCCTTGCGGAGGCCCTGCGATCGCTGTCGCTGATCTTGCATCCCATAAACGAATAGTGCCGTCATAAGAGCCCGAGATGATGTATGTACTATCAGGCGAGAAAGAAACGAATGTGACTGCGTCAGTGTGCCCCTGCAGTGGCTCTCCGATTGCTGTCATTGATCCTGCGTCCCATAATTGAATAGTCATGTCATGAGAGCCCGAGACAATGCGTGTACCATCGGGCGATGATGCAACAGATGCAACGGAATCAGAGTGTCCTTGCAGAGGCTCCCCGATCACTGTCCCTGAACCTGCATCCCATAATCGAATAGTCTTATCATTAGAGCCCGAGGCGATGCGTGTACCGTCGCGCGAGAATGCAACGGATGTGATAGGACCAGAGTGTCCTCGCAGAGACTCTCCAATTGCTGTCCCCGATGCTGCATCCCATAGTTGGATGGTCTTGTCAATAGAGCCCGAGACAATGCGTGTACCGTCAGGCGAGAATGCAACGGATACGACTACACTAGTGTGTCCTTGTAGAGGCTCTCCGATCACTGACCCCGATCCTGCATCCCAGAATCGAATGGTGTTGTCATGAGAGCCCGAGACAAAGCGTGTACCATCAGGCGAGAACGCAACGGATGTGACCGAACCAGTGTGTCCTTGCAGAGGCTCTCCGATTGCTGTCCCTGATTTTACATCCCATAATCGGATAGTGTTGTCATGAGAGCCCGAGACAATGCGTGCACCGTCGGGTGAGAATGCAACGGATGTGATGAAATCGGAGTGTCCTTCCAGAAGCTCTGCAATTGCTGTCCCTGATGCTGCATCCCATAATTGAATAGTCTTGCCCCAACCGGCCAAGACAATGCATGTACCATCGGGCGAGAATGCAGCAGATGAGAGTGGAATGTTTATATGTAGAATATGTAAAATTGCTGGCCATGTCTTGGGTCTCCCCACTTCAACCACTAGAGTGTTTGGGTACTCCTGGTTCCAATGTTGAATCAAAGATGACCCCGAAGGCGAAAATGGCAACGCCGACAGATAAACGTGTGGAACACTCCGAGAAATCGGATGCCCAAACATCCTCACAAATCTCTGCGCGTCCGAAATGTCCGACCCCAGCTCCGGACCATGTTCCTGTTTTGTGGAAAAACGAGCTTGACTTCGTTCCCCGTGAACTCCGAGATTGCCATACCTTACACCAATTTGCAGCGGTACTAAGAATTGTCGACACCGCGTGACAGCGATCTTTCAGGCTGAACACTTCGAGCCAGAACAAGAACCGCTCTCTGAGGAAAATACTAATCTCATTCGAGAAGCCACCGTCTAAATCGCCCGCAAGTCCCAAATCGAGGTGATCGGCCCAATACTGACAACCATACATTAGATCGGCGGTGATATTTTGGTCAATCCGCTCCTCAATCCCGTCGATCGCTTTGTTTTTGAAATATGACGTCTCGAGGCCGCAAATATTGAAACGAAGGCCGCCGCGCATAATCCCAAAGCAGCCTGTCGCCAGTCCACGGTGATGAGCTGGCAAATCAATGTGCCATCGACTATCTGTGCATTGGCCAGGATCGCCCAGGAAGTCGGGGAAGGACGCATGCAGTACTATAATGGGCTCCCCAGGACTCCATTGGAGGAGGGAACGCAGACGCGATAGGATGCGCTGCACCTTAGATTGTTCCAGTCCCAAAAGCCCACTTAATACTTCATCCGTCAAACGCTCGCGGGTCACCACTATTGCCCCGAGAACCTGACGCACAATCTCGAGTTCGTCATTGCGGAGGGATTTGAATTGTTCGGCAAGCGTCACTTGATAGAGCTCGTGTAGCTTGGTGAGAGATTTACCCTGTGTGGAGAGATTGAGGACAATTGGTAGCCGGTCCTCCGGAAGAAGGCCGTCTTCAATAAATGCGACCGCAGTGGAGGCCCAAATGAAGAGACCCCCTGCACACTCCGTAAGCTTTTCAATAGCCTCAGGCCCTGGCCAATCAGGCGCCAGTTCCGAACACTCCGCAATTGACCTCAACCGCTTCTGAAAATATTGCGCGATGTCGCGGCTCGTGGCATCATCGCCCGTGGGGAGGGGGAAAGGCGTGGCGTTGATATTTCGTGGGGAAAAGGCGAAACGAATATCCTTCTCATCGCGGCTGGCTACAAGGATCTGAAACACAGGTGCCAGGTTCTGGATCCGCTTTGACAATATTTCCAGGAGAGGCTTTCGTGATCTCTCGGTGCCACATTCATCTAGCCCATCAATGATAATGATGATCGGGGAGTGATAAGTGAGAGCGGCCACAGCCTTAGACGGCTCTTCCAGCAGTGTTTGGAATTGGGCAGGTAGAGAGCTCTGAAAGATATCGCGCCGTGCTTGAATTTGTTCGTCGAGGTTTCTCGCAAAAAGCGGACTGAACCGTGCCAGATGATAAGCGAGGGTGGGAATCACACGACTCGGATCGCTGTTCACGGGATCGCTTCGATCAAAGAACACAAAGGCACCGCACTGGCCCAGTGCCCTGAAATGCTCGGCGATACTGTTTAGCAGTGTGCTCTTCCCTGAACCCGCCAGGCCGAACACCCATACAACCTGACAGTGAAGGTTGTTGTGCGGTCGTGACAGACGACCGATGAGCTCATTTCTAATCTCAATTCGCGTTCCATCAAGGCACGGCTGTCGAGTCGAAGCATCCATGCTAGCCGGTTTGAGAAGTTCTAAGACTTTAAGATTTAGGCACATTTGGGGTCAGTTATGGTATTCCGTGGCAATGTTATTCTGTCTTACGAAGTCTGTCAATGTTGTCGCGTGTTTCACTTGAAACAATAGCGACGTTCAACGTTATGGCCCGATCGAGTTCGCCTTCTAACCCTTGCAATGCATCTAAGAGGGAGGATATGGTAGCGTCCGCCTGGGAGATCGTTTGATGCACCATGCGACCTTCCGCATTCATCAGATATACACTCCCCCCAAAATCAATCGAAACATCATGAAGACGTACCGGCAAGCTTGTGAGATGCATATTCCTGGATAAATTCCGCGCATTCTCGCGTCTTCTCCGTGATTATAATCATCGTGTCCTCGAGCGGCCGAATTTTGCTCTTCCAGTCTCCCGCTACGTCGACAAATGAGTAGATCCGCTCCATCGTGATGACCAGCTCTTCGATTTTTTGATCTCTGTCGAGCTGGGCCCGAACAATCTATCGGTGGGCAAATAAATTGGAGCTAGGCCACTCGCCCTCATGGGTGAAGGTACACACGTTGTACGCCAGAGAAACGGCACGCCAGGCGGCGTCGGCATACGGGTGAAGCTAATACGGCACTGAGAATCGCAACGGATATCGTTCATCGGCCAAGAGCGATACTAACTTTGGTAGTCTTGTCTATGAAATCGACGATAAATTTTGTCTTGTTGACCACTTGTTTGAGCGAGTTCACAAGGGGGCTTGCCATAGCATCTGCAGATGCTGCTAGCACAACGGCGTCGCCAATGGAGTCTGGTATCGATTTCGGTTCCGCTATTTCTCTTTCTGTGATGTCGCGGCGAGCGGCAGATACAGCGACTCTACCCGCTTGAAGCGCATCACTTTCACGCAGTTTTAGGATCAGGAGAGCGACTAGTTTATTGCGTTTGTCATGGAGTTCCAGCGTGGTCTCTATTGCAACGGCGTCACTTTTGCAGCATTCCAAATAAGAGGCTGCAACAAGACATACGTTCGTCACGATCACAAAGCTTTAGCAATTCAGCTACAGTGATCTCAACAGAACCGACAAAGGTGTAGGGCAATAGTGTATGACACTGCTTGAGGTGAAAAGAGAGGATAGAACCAGGCAGGGCTGATCTGTAGACCAAGTATATGGTAGCGTGCAATAAGATCGGCATCGATAAAGAGAATACAAACAATGGGCGGGGGTCGCTCCAAGTCGGGCTCACGTCCTGCAGTTCTTGAGTACGAAGCCGGGGCTTTCCATCGCACGAGGTAGCGACGTAGAAGTTTGGACGACTAGACGACTTTTTGATCTCCTTTGCCGCAATTACTGGGGCCGATGTAGAGTGAGATGGTCATATATAACGTTGCAGCCGGAAGAATGCTCACTGGTCAAGACGCAGTCGCGTTTCGCAGTGCGGTCCATACCGCGATGGTAAGAGCGCAGGGGCTGGATAGGAAATCGCAGCCTCGTGCCTGCCGCACTGCCTCTCTTCATGGGCGCAGTAATGAATTGTTTGGGGCGGATTCATGTCAGGAATCCGGATTGAACAATCCAATGACAGAGGTTTGGCCAAGTTGGTCATAAGCAACGCATCTATCATATTTAATGAATCATAAGACACCGGGACTTTCGCCGCACAACCGGCCAAACGATGCGGGCATGTCACGTGGTGACTGTCACGCCGGATGGGCAACTTGACCGCGTGACTCTGCCCGTTGTTCTTTGCCCAAGATGTGCCCAAGATGCGCTCGAGATGCGCCCGAGGAACTTGAGTGGGCGAATCCGCCGTCTTGGTTTCACGTATAAGTGCTGAGCCTCTCCAACCAGTCTTACGACGAGCTACGCCTTCACCAAAGACCCCAGATGCGCACAGATGAACCCACCCCACCTCCATCATCCTTACCAGTGAAGCACAAAGATGAACCAGCACTGTCTCCGTCTCCACCAGCATCTGCTGTCGTCTCGCCAGGGGCACCAGGGACACCAGGGACACCAGGGACACCCGAAGATGAACGCCTGTTCGCCCAGGGTGCTGACGACGGTATGGTTCGTTATATCAACTTGCATGATTTTCGTTAAATCGCTTTACTGCAAAGGGACGTTGTCGTCGGCTTTGTGGAACTAAAATCAAGCGCGCATTCCTAATGCTGCAACCTAAACTGGTGAATATCAAGGTTGTCAAAACTCACCAGAGGTCTGTATGCGTAATAATACCTGCTGCTTTTATGCGCTAATGCCACGGCTTTCAGGATGTGGCCGTTCAGACTCATCCAAGTAGAGCCTGCCTTAACTTTCGCCTCGACGTGGGGGAGCTAAATGCGAGAGTCTTAAAATGACGGGACCCCTCCGAAGGAAGGCGTGTTCGAGATCACTGTGAGTACGTCATGATCAATGAAACATCCCTCCCACATGATTATTTGCAGGCCCTGCACCCACCAGCACCAACGGGAGACCAACGTGACTACACTCTCCGGCATGAGAGCGCCACGGCTACTACTACAGAGATCGGATTCAAGGGTCCCATCCCACAGCCTAAATTATGGATTTCGAGTCCCAAAAAATGGGTGGAACGAGACCCGTCAAGTTGTCCTAACTACATTTGACGTGCCCCCTCGAACTGAGTTTGCGATGGAATTCACTCCTCTTCCAGGGGAAAAGTCCATTCCTGCCACACTCGCTTTTATTGTTCAGATTACATATCCTGGAGAGCATGCCCTCTTCGCCCTTGATCTCCAGTTCAGTAGTGGCGAGTACAAAGATAGGTGAGTGACCCCCCGTCCCATTGTTCCTCTGTCTCGCTTTCTTGTTATTCTGTTGTGCTGTCAACGCTGTTTTACTGTCGTACCATTACATGTAATATATAGTGCTGTTGGAACATTGTTTCTGCTACCGCATGGACTCCAAGGGCCTTCTTTGAGTCACGCATATCTTATACTACGCCGGGAATTCACTAATCAGCCGTGAAATTTCGCTGAGGTCGGATTGACGATAGTCCGAATTGGTTTTTGTGAATGGACGGCCGTATGTAGCATCATATTTGCCACGACACCTGCTTTAGTCACTGCTGTATGGAGTTGTGAAAATTCGCAAAGTCTCGAATGAACTGATGGGCACTTTGCACGCTAAACACGCCATCTCAGGGTTCGTCCCGAGCATTGTTTAGTCACTAGATAGTATTTAGTTACATGACAATAGCTGCTGAATGGACGTGGAGGCGGAGGCAGTGAGCCTTTTCCGCACCATTCAGGCATCAAGTGGGGAGAGAGCAGACATGGAAGCTAACAAGCGATTATAGGTCGCGACGACCTTGTAACGGAATATAAGCAATGTATTACGCAAGCAAAAGCACGCCATTGGGCGGGATTTCCTGCCGGCCTAAGCAGCAGTCAATTCCATCACAACACCGTGCATGCCATCAACCAGTTGTGTCAGTCGTTCATCCTTCGTCATGGCCGTGTCAGAGCTGTACAATAAATTTGTTCCCTGCTCAGTGTCCCATATCTCAATAAGCCTATTGAAAACAATGACGGGGAGTGGTATTTGTTGGTTCGGCGGAAACTTGTCAATTGTCGACGAATCGCAAGAATCTGGATCGCGGAAAGCGCGAACAGCAACAATTGACCACACTATAAGATAAAATCCATCAAATTCCGAGTATGCCGAAACGGCACAAAAAAAGCCACGCACAGCACGTGTACACAGCAAACTGGAGAAATGGGGCAAAAAGATATTTGCGATCCTGCAGGTTTGTGAAACGGCGGCGGCGGATATATCGCATCAATTGTTGCTGCGACTTCATCAAACGCGAGTCACACGCAGAGATTTTCTGCGCATGAAACAAAATTACAGGTAAGTTTCATGGATGGACACGAAATCAAGCATCGTCAATCCAGCACAGAGATTTCGATATCGACAATGATTACACTCACAGGCTTGATTGGTTAGCATTAAAATTGGACCATCGATTCATGCCCCGTCATGCGCTATTAGCTCTCGGAAAGGGTAATATCATGTGAGTAGGTGACGTACAAACTGCAGATAGCCGTATGGCCCCCATCATCTGTTATCAGCTCACCGGAACTGCAATATCGAACCGAGTGGGTCACGTACTGCCTGCAGGAACACCGTGCCGTGTACTGTCAGCTCTGCAAGATAGTGATACCACACTAAGTAAGCACGCACAAGCTGCAGAGTCAAACATTTAGGTCCCGCCGCCGGTTGTCAGCCCTCCGAAACAACAATATCAGAACGAATAGACCACATACTCGCTGATAAAGCCAACGATTGGCATGCCGCCGCTTGATGTCAGCTTTCCCAATATCAAAGTGAGTGGGTCACGCACAAGCTGCAGAATTAGTCATTCATTCCCAGTCACCTGATGTCAGCGGTCTGAATGGCGATACCAAAAATGAGCCACTTACACGCTGCATCGCCAATCATTCACGTCCCGCCGCTTGCTGTCAGCTCTCCGAGATAGCAATACCAAAGTGAGCGAAACACGTACTCGCTACAGAGTCAGCCGTGCATGTCTCATTGTCAGACCTGGATAATGGCAAAATCAAGAAGAGAAGGCCACATACTTGCTGCAAGGCCACCATTCAAACCCAGCCACTGGCGTGTCAGCTCTTCAAGATAGGAATACTAAAGTGACAGGTCACGTACTTGCTGCAAAGTCACAATTCATTCCCGATCACACATTATAAAGCGGCGACACCAAAACAAGCAAGCCACGTACAAGCTGCAGAATCAAGCATTCCAACCGCTGTCAGCTTTCCAACATCATGGTACCAAAAGAGTGGGTCACGTACAAACTACATGTTGAGCCGTTCATGGCCCCTCTTGCCGTCAGCCCTCCGGAACACCATCAAAGTGAGCAGGTAACGCACCCGTTGCAGAGTCAACTATTTGGGCCCCACACCCCACAGTCAGTTCTCTGAGATGGTAACGGCGAAATGAGAATGTCACATACTCGCTGCAGGGCCAGGCAGAGATGTCCCGCCATCAGTCGTCAGCTCCCCAGAATAGTATTGTTGAAATGAGCAGAACACATACTTGCTGCAATGTCGATCATTCAACCCGCCGGTAGGGGTCAGCACTCCAAAAGAGCAATATCAAAACAGGCGGCTCACATACTTGTTGAAGAGTCGACTATTAGCAATCCACCGCGGAGTGAACTCTCTGAAATACTGATATCAAAATGAACACGCCACGCACAAGCTGCAGAATCAATTATTCGTGGCCCGCCGTCTGCTGTCAGCTCTCCACAAGAGCACTATAATAATACGTCACGCACAAGCTCTGGGGTCTACCATTCATGTCCCAGCGTCCTGTCAGCCCTTTGGACATCGAAACAGGTAGGTCACCTACCAGCTGCAGAGTCAACCGTTCATGTCCGACCGCCTGTTGTCAGCTCTCTGAAATAGCAATGGCGAGATAAGTCACATACAAACTGCACGATCAACAATTTATGCCATGTGTCAGCTCTGAGATAGTGACACCTATACCGGCGGCTCACGTACTTCCTGCAGATGCAAACACGCGCACCTATGCCATCAGCTAGGCGAAAGAGAAATAGCAACGAGCAAGTTCCGTACATGTTGCGGGGCTAATTGCCCAGTTCCCTTGGCTGTCGTTAGCTCCTCAAATGATATTCAGATACAAGTCACATACTTCCTGCAGTGTTAGCCATCCGTAGCGGTGCCCTGATCAGCCTTCCAACTAGGGGATCAAGAGCTCACAAATACTCACGACCTGAGCACCAACAGCGGAGTACGGCGGCAGAGCGTTGAGCACATGTATGACAGTTTAAATCGCGTCCATTGTTCGCTTACCGGAGAACGCAAGTGTGGGAGGTGCAAAAGGAACAACACCGGGACGATTCTGAAAATGGCGTTGTTGAGGGTATTTGTACTATTGCGAACTAATTTGCTTTGGGTTGGTGAAAGAAGTGTTAGCCAGGTATGAGAGGTCATTTAGTGGACTCGCCCAAATAATTTTGTAAGCCTGCTGCCCCCTGGGTCACTGGAGGCCCTTTGGAATAGGTGGGGATGATGCTCCATAACTACAAAAAAAAATCGCTCTCACGGTCAGTACGCACAGCACCAGCGTCACACGCTTACGTCGAAGTAGCGTCCTGGTGATATGCTCGCATTAATACCGATGACAGAACAACAGGAGTTGATTCGACTTCACCTCCGAATTGCGAATTTAACCCGACTTCGAGGGCGGTTTGTGTGAATAGACGTTAGCAACAACCTGGGCATTCCCGTCACCGCGTTCTCTGTCAGTTGGAGTAAGTCTTTCAACTGTTGTGCACCCTCTTCCGTATTTTCGTGCATCTCTGCGCAATTCGTTGTCAGTTCTAAAACACGGCAGCTGCGAATTTTGAGCAGCCAAACCTCCCAAAACTGCGAAGCGTAAACTTCGTTCGGTATTCTTGTCTGGTCCTATGACCTCGTCCTTTACAACGAAACAGAAATCTAGAGCTTCTTGCTTCAACTTAGGCATCAGGCGGTCGACGTTCTCGGTGGAAAGGTCATCAGTCTCCCCGAAGAGTAAGAGTTCCGCCTTCCTGTCACATTGTGTCAAGACGACAATCGTAGGCGCTTGAGCCAAAAGGTAAGGTGAGGTCATTTGTCAATCCCCAAGACTCTGCGAGAGCCTCACCAACAGACTCCGCCCTTTCCAATACTTTGAGCACATTTTTGGAGGGGCTTCTCACTTCCGCAAGAGATATGCAAAACCTATTGATGGCCAGTAGTATGCATTGCCAGTAAAGTTTGTCTCGCCACTAGTACATACCAAACAGCGTGAAGTCGCTGCCCAGGTGCGACTGTATTGCGTGCGTCCTCGAGAAAGTTCACTGCTGCATGCCCGGGTTCGTCTGAACTAGGGTCGAATCCCCTGGGGTCGTGGAACACAAAACGTGGCTTGGAGGGGAATGTAACTTCGTCCCGAATGTTGTTGGAACCTCGCTAGGGCATCAAGAAAGATGCAGGACGCCTCAGATGACAAATAACACCGGTCCACCGATACTTACACTTATGGTTCCTTGAGGTCGCTCATGGACCTAAACGAATGGGTGTTCGAGGCCACTTAGCGCGTCAGAAACACTGATTGATACGCACTAGTTCACCACGTGGCGTCCGAATCTCGGCCTTATCTATGCTGTCCCCAGTAAACCGTTCCAATAAAGTCGTTTTCCCCGCACCGCTGGAGCCAAGGACGAGCACGCGGAAGCGCCCACACTTCTGGCGAAATTGAAGAAATTCGCCATCCGCAATATCATCTGTTAGGCTGTCACCACCTGCGTCCTTAACGCCTGCGTTTAGCGCTGAGAACGGTTCCTGTATGTCTGACATTGGGGTTGACTGGGAGTGACTTGGTTTCTACTTGGGGAACAATCAAGTTGACGCACGTGACACTGCCCATTAATATTGTTCCGACGAACGATTCGCCCAACTGTCGTGACAAGATGCGCCAAAGGAGCTTGGGCGGGCGAATCCGTTGTCTTGGTTCCTGCCATGTATAAGTGCTGAGCCTCCCCAGCCAGTTTGACGAGCAGCTATCCCTACACCAAAGTTATATGACTGGCTCGCAAGACCAACCTGAAGTTCTTGAACCGTTCAAAGCTCCGCGGTAGGGGACTCCCCTTCCATCCAGCCTCACTTGTGAGATGCGTGCTAACATGTATGAATAGCTTTCGACTCCTGATAGTTGGCAAGGTATTTGCATGTCACAAAACACTTGTATAAGTGCCGACGACATCGAATGAACTGAATCTTGTCTTTGCTGGCTCAATGTCTAGACCGGAGTGGGTAAGACGTCGCTAATCAACCAGGCATTCGGTGTAGCTCTGGTAAGTGCTCTTTCGATAGTCTCTTGGCAATCAGCGTGAGTAACGAAAGGTCACAGCGTGTAGCACATCGGTCTCCTGGCGAACACGATGTTGAGAAGGAGATCACCTCGTCACATAATGACAAGTTTATTCTCCACGACTCAGAAGGTGTTGAGGACTTACATAATGGCGTTAATGGTCGCAAAGTCGACGACTTCATTGAAAGGCGCCGCCAGGAGCCGGAAGTCAAAGATCAGCTACACGCTATCTGGTATGTGCCGCAATTATACCTCTTGGCCCCTTTTCGGTCAGTTGTTTAACGGTACATTTGTTGTGTAAACATCACTTGACGGAGAAGGCTATGCTGTGCGCTATCCATGTCAACTGCTTTCGGCCCAACTGAGCAGCAAATACTGACCGCGTACGGCGATCAACGTTTGTTTTCTACTTTCCATATTGTGTGTGGTTGGCACCAATCTGAAATTGTCCGCAGTCCCTGTGGTGATGGTGTTCACGAAGTTCGACCTATTTGTAAAACAGAACCGAAAACGTGTAAAAGCCGAACACCCCAACGAAGACCCAGGCCATTTAAACACCCTTGTGGAGAAAGCAATTGGGCGCAGGCTACAGGATGCCTACCTTCAGCCCCTTCGCAATTGTACGGGAAAGGCCGAATTCCCGCACGCCATAGTGTCTGGTAAGAACCCTCCTGAAATTTTAATCCCAGATACTGAGTTCAACCTTGCAGTGACTGCGCCTGACGGGGCATCGGTCCAGGGTCTTGTCAAAACTACGCAGCAACTCCTGTCTCAAAAATTCGGGCCATTAGCAAGCAAGAGCCCGGCCTTGTGGGCATCTGTCGCGCAGAGAGTGAGCCCCGATGACAAGATTGAGTCATCAATTGAGTATGTGCAGCAACTTCTTCTGCACGATGAAGCTCACGTGTCATCTATTCAGAATTGCACTGAAAGGTTGGCATCTAACCCCTTGGTTTGGGGGCCCGTACTGACGCCACATTATGTTACCTTCCCGTAGAGGCGCTAAAACTGCTTGACTCCGCCACTCCGCTCGACAATTGTTTAGGATCTGTGCACCGAAACATGCTCAAAATCTGGAATTTCGAGAAGGGCGACCAGGTAGAGTGTCGGCCCTGTTTACTCTAGTAGATTAAACATGCCAAGTTTTGCCCTCAGCATTTTTCTAAGGAAAGTTGGTTGCCAAGATTGAGAAACGGTTTTCGAGATACTGATTCGAAAGAAACATATGGCATCACGTCAGTGCCTTTTTTGGTTCTATCCCTTCGACTTGCTCACAGGTCATACGAAGTCCCGCACAGAAGAAGAACAATGTCGCAAACCTTATGACTTACGTGACGGATCTCATTCTTATCCTGCGCATGATCTTTGTTCAGACGAGGACGGTAGAGGGTATTTACCCTTTAGACGACGCTCTCATTGACGCGGTGTTCAATGCGTACACGGAACAACGGAGGGAGACCGTCCACGAAGCCGTCAACGAGTATCTGAACGATCGGGAGGATTCCGTGGAGCTTACCTCAGAGGATGTGGCGCAACATATGCGGGGCCTTATCCGTGGTAGTGAGACTCGCTTTGATTTTGTTGTTGACATACCAAACCTGCCCCCTCGAGAAAGGTGTGTCTAAGTATCCATGCAATACCTTTGTCTGTGGCTCACCATCTCTTAGTACTGCGTCCCCTGCTGCCTCCTTTCCAGAGAACGGCGCAGATGAGCGCATTATATCTTCATCATCGCCCGATGTCCCCTTGCCTGGGAAGCACGAAGATGAACACACGCCGTCTCCGCCAGCGCCCACTGTATCACCACAGGCGCGCCAAGATGAACACGCCCCATCGCCAGACGACAGCTTACGCGCCATAGCTGGTGATGACGGTACAGTTGGTTATAAGTCCTTGCACGATATGCTCTGAATCATTTTACGCAAGGGGACCTTGTTAAAGACACAATAGAACTCAAAACCAAGCGCACAATACTGTCATCGACTATCAAGGTCCCAATACTGTCACCGAAACCTATGACCATCAAGGTCGTTCAAACTCACCAGAGGTTTGTGTGTGTAACTATCTGCCCTGCTTCATCACTCTGACGGCACGACTCTACCGCCAGATTCATTAAAGCAGGGTCTGAATCGCTCAAATGGGCTGCCTGTCTTAGGTTTCGCCTCGATGTGGGAGGATATAAATCCGAAAGTCTTAAAATGACAGGAACCCTTCGGGATCATCCGAAGGAAGGCGTGCCTGAGATATCCGTGAGTAGGTCATCATCAATGACGCATCCCTCAAACATGATGGTTTGCAGGGCCTGTTCCCACCGGCACCAACGGGGGACCACCCAGACCACACGGTCCGGCATGATGGCACTATGGCTGTGACTGTAGGGATCGGAGGGGGCCCCTTTCCAAATATATCGGGTTTGGGTTCGAATCCCAAAATGAATCAATACTCAAATTACTGCCTAATGTATTACTTTCAGGTTCAAAACTGGTGTCACACACCGAGACCCGTCAAGTTGTTCTAACTAGCTTCAATAACGTGTCCCCTCGGAAAGAGTTTGTGATGGAATTCACTCCTCTTCCAGGGAAGAAGACTATCCCCAGCACACTCGCTTTTGTTGTTATGGCCACGTATCCTAGAGAGCGTACCCTCTTCATTCTTGATCTCCAGTTCAGCAATGGCGAGTCCAAAGATAGGTGAGGACCCCAACAACCAACTGATCGCACTGACTCAACGACTACCGCTGCCAGATGCACCATCGTATGTGATGGAGTCGAGGAAATCAGGAAATCCGTGCCGCTCATACCGTGGGACCCAAGATCTCTCATGAAGCCCGCTGGAGGTTGACCGCGAGCAAGTTATCGTTTGCAAGCTTTGTGCGCTCCGCTGTCGTAATGTTGTTCCCGCTGTCCAATTGTTCCGCTGTTGTGCTATTTTGCTGTCTCGCTGTCTTGCTATTTTGTTCTCGTGCCAATTTGCGGTCGCGCTATTTTACTGCCGTACTGTCACATTGTTCACTACCCCAGTGTTAGAAACTCAAGGGCGTCCTTTGAGTCACGCATATATTGCATGTATGCTGCTATTTCCGTCTAAGGAAGTCACCAAACCGCCTTTTGCCACCCGAAACGGTCGCTTTCCAACCCTACGGGCAGAAAATTTCGTTTGGAATTTGCCGTCACGTACGTGCACAGAAATGTAGGATCGTCTGTGCTCGATTTCCCTAAGTTCCTCCGGACCCGGACACATGACGCGCATAGACAAGAACTAGGCATTTCGGACATGTTAATCCACTGACAAGTTATAAGCAAATTCAAGGACGATCGTTCGAGTTCACCATGCTTTTGCCGTCGACGGCCAGGTCAGATGGCTCTCATTCGAAATGTCCTTATGGTATGTCTGGACATACCTCATGCTCAGATGCATGAATTAGCTAACAGCACTACACATCACTCATGCAGGAATACAGCGCAGACAAAGTGGCTGACGACCGCCAGTACCGGTCCGAACGTGTTCAGTGTTGCACGTTGCCCACCACCGGAACCGGAATCCAAAGAACCGGACCTAGTTCGGTTCTTGTTCGGCGTTATCAATGTGCACATGTGGTCCACGCACGACAAGACCCATGCGGGATCTCCTCCCTAGTTTTGGCTTGTAGATTCCACTAATGCGGATATTCTTGTTTGCGCCACTCGTGTGTATCCCGCGGAAGTCGCAGACTGGTTTCAGACACCATGTACCAATTGGGTCGTCGTATGAGGCGGCCGCTGCACCCGCCATAGTTGATCTATTCGCTTGAGGACTACCGCCAGCGTGTTTTCCGTGTCATTGGGAGACATTGTTCAAACATATGCACTGTTTTCGCAACTTTGCGAACTCATCATATCGGTACATAGTTCACAATAGCGATTGTTTTTCGGCTTCAAGTCGACGTTTGGCCACTCCGGCGGTAGCGGTTGTGGCGTCACGTCTTTGCTCGAATCTCAGGAGCCCCGCTCAGTGACTAGAGTTAGTTAATCGCTTCATTTATGTCGTACCGCTATAATGAACCTCGGGCGAGAAACGGTTCGCGACGACGCCGACCTCGAAACTGGTGCACACGACGACGATGCACACTCCAATACTAGTATTCGCTCACATCATTAAGCGAATATTTTTTGTGGTGCACATTTTCATCTCGATATAAAAGGACAAGCATGCACAATTGTTTGTATATACATGACGGATAAAACGGTAGTGTACCCCTTAAAGAGAGGCGCGCAATATGCGCCGAAAGGCATTGGCCACGACGCATGGTGCGTCACTTGACTATAAGCCGTCTGAACCTCGACGGAACCCTCTCTATTCAGAGTCGGGAATTTAAATGTAATTCGCACATCGTAGACCGCTCCTGCGGGAGGGTAATTATTACCGCGGGCGAGTGAACACAAGCCGGTTTCCCGATGTGTGAGTATTACGTGTAAATAGCAGATCTTGCTGATACTATGGCTTCTACCAACTGACGAACATCATCTGCTTTCTTCTGCCCCACATTAAGAACTTCGGTATGTGAGACCTCATGAGGTTGTTCCTCTATAACAGGCGTCCCAGCGAGCTGCGGATTTTAACCTTTCAGCCATTGAACTGTATATGGGTGCATCAAGACGGGAAACTGACCTCTGATTCAAACTCTTCGCGAGGGGAGATATATTTTTCGAGAATGACGACAGAATTTGTAACTAGTGAAAGTACAAGGACTTCCATTCCAGCCTGGTGAGCAGCAACCTAAACAATCGACATGTCGAAATTGACATGGAATTAACGCTGCAAGTTGCGTAACGATCGAAATGCTTACCACTTCAGGAATAGTACTCATTCCGACGACGTCAGCTCCAGCGGCACGAAGAAAACGTCCCTCAGCAGGTGTTTCGTACGTGGGACCAGATACCCATGCATAAGTGCCTTCTGCCAATGCTTCCCTAGGGAACCCTAGACCGTGAGCCGCGCGGAACGCTTCCTTTCTCAGCGAGAACGAGTATGCTTTAGAGAGCGGAACGAAACGTGTGTCGAACGGCGCTGCAAGAACAGGTCCCAATAAAGGATTAAGTGGGCCCTTCGACCCATGTTAAAGTCGGAAGACAGCAAATCGATCTTGAAGTGGCTTGCGTACCGTTAAATTTGGCAAGGCTAGATGATCTTGTATCACAACAACTGAAGGCGGTAAATTTAGAATGTCAGCAGGTAAGGAAGAATTTCATGAATCTTACTCGTTCCGACGGATAAGTGTGGGTTTAGCGCTCCTGCAGCGTTAGTTACTACGCAGGGGACGGTCTAAATTCCAACGCACCAACAAGCAGAGTGTGAAAGCCATACAGATGATGTCCTTAACTCCAAGGAGGGCAAGAAATCTGATCGGATGTACGACCGTTAACAAGTCGTATCCCTCATATGGATGAAACTTCCTTTGGTTTAGTTGAGCAAGCATAGAATGTAGGCGTAGGTGATATGGATTGGGACAGTCGGATTGATCATTAAACTCACACGACCGAGCATCGCCACAACTGGCACACCTTCTCCATCACCCAGAAGACCAAATGCGAGAGCGCTCAAGTGTCCAGATACCGTGCTCTTGCCAAAGCCTTTGAGATCTTCGTATGGCACGATGACTCTCTCACGCATTTTATCTGCGAGACCAGAAAGACCAGATCCACAAACAATCCCGATCTTGGGCGATTGAAGCTTTTTCGGTACTCGAGCTATTACGGTAGCAAGCGCATCACTGAACGAAGGCTGCATGAATATCGGTGTCTCCACAATGTCAGAAGGGAAAGAAAGGAGGACGTTTGTTTGCACCGGAGCTGACTTCGACGCAAACTTCTCATCATCTCATTTGTGCAACCAGTGCCGTGTATGGAAATTGTGCGTGATGTGGATATAGTTATAAATATGTCCGGGTGACCAAGGGATTTGGTGAACACGATGACAGAAGAAATAGTCGTATATACTATTCTTTGTCACCAACTCCAGTAGCCAGAGTACGAACAAGTAGGATAGAAACGAATATATGTGACTTATCTAGGTTCCAATGAACGCTAG